>Ga0209755_10002678_pt1 | contig 23940 bp, 19 predicted proteins | sample TergutCo191P1_FD_187301 | JGI IMG/M metagenome (GOLD analysis project Ga0209755, IMG submission 187301) | Cornitermes sp. P1 segment gut microbial communities from Petit-Saut dam, French Guiana - Co191P1 (SPAdes) (version 2) | ecosystem: Host-associated > Arthropoda: Insects > Digestive system... | reverse complement strand
CCAACGCCTTTTCCGCAGACATTCCCTTTCCAATAAAAACACCTGCACGTCTGTTTCGTGAGTGGCGCGACATGCAAGTAACTATGAGATCACCCAGACCCGCAAGACCAGCCAAAGTTTCTTTTCTGCCTCCCATTGCAACAGAAAGCTTTGCCATTTCCGCAAGTCCCCTCGTCATAAGTGTAGCCTGTGTGTTATCTCCCAACCCCTGACCATCGCAAATACCAGCTGCCAACGCAATTACATTTTTTAGTGCCGCACCAAGCTCCACACCTACTACATCAGTTGAGGTATACACCCGAAAATTTTCATTCATAAGCAAAGCTTGTACACGCTCTGCTGCACGAATATCGTCAGATGCCGCAACACAAGCAGTTGGAACTTTTCGTGCGACTTCTTCGGCATGTGTAGGTCCTGATACAGAAGCAACGGATATACCGGATCCTAGCGTTTCTCTCAAAATTGTGGTAAATAAACTTGAAGTATCCTTCTCTATCCCCTTTGACATACAAATAACATCACAGCTCTCGTCAATCCATCCCGCCAGTTCATCTGTCGTTTCCCGTAAAGCAAAAGACGGCACAGCTATAATAGCAGCGCCGACCCCAATTGTCGCCTCTTCAATACTGGTTACAACATCAATTTCATCAGGTATTTTTACACCCTTGAGCAATGGGCTTTCACGGAAGCTGCGAATTGTTTCTGCTTCCTGCTCAAATCTTGTCCAAAGCGTTACCGCATGTCCATTGTCATTTAACAAAAGTGCAATAGCTGTTCCCCAAGCCCCGCTGCCAAAAACTGATACTTTCAATTGCTGTTCCTCCAGAGTCTAAGTTTTTTTCCTCTTGAAGCTTATTTTCGACTCTTCGCCTTTTATCAGTCTGCGGATATTAGGCTCATGTCTGGCTATTAGTAAAATAGCACATAATAACGTTGCAGTAAATTCCCAATAGCTTCCTATTCCTATTAGCCGCATGGATATTGGAAACGCCAGGCCCGCAACCATTGCAGCAAGTGAAACATAGCGAGTAAGGAGCGTAATAATTATAAAAAGACCCCAAGATATCAGCGCCAATCTCCAGTCAAGCACAATGAGAATTGCACCTGCCGCCATAACACCCTTTCCGCCTTTAAAATGATAGTATAGAGGAAAACAATGACCCAGCATAACAAAAAATCCGGAAATTGCCTGACCAAAAAGTGCTACGTCAAAAAGCGAACCAAACAACCATACTTCTGATAATTCCATATTTGAAAATCGTGCAAATAGCCATCCACCAAAAATTACAGGGGCTATTGTCTTAAACATGTCTATCGCCACAACTGAAAGCACACCGCGAACACCAAATACTCTATAAAAATTTGTAAGACCTGGATTACCGCTGCCAAATTTGCGAATGTCTTTTTTATAAAAATGCTTTGACATAATAATTGCGCCATTTATACTGCCTAAGGCATAAGCAGGAATCGCCGCTGCAAGTATAAGTAATAAAATCCTCATCGTTGGTACTCCGTGTGTTTAATTATTTATCATCTCTTGACCGAATAATCATCCTAATCGGCGTTCCTTCAAGCCCAAAAACCGCTCTGATTTGATTTTCAAGATAACGCCTGTATGAAAAATGAAATAGCTCAATGTCGTTGCAAAAACAGACAAATGTCGGCGGTCTTACACACGCTTGAGTCATGTAGAAAATCTTTAACCTCTTACCCCTGTCCGTGGGTGGTTGAACACGTGCCACAGCATCAGATAAAAGCTCGTTTAGCATTCCGGTTGTGATCCTCATTGACGCTTGATCATTTACAAAATTAATAAGCTCAAAGAGCCTATCAACTCTCTGCCCTGTAAGCGCAGAAATAAATATAACCGGAGCATATGTCATATAACTTAAATCACGCAAAACATCCTTACGCATTTTATCCATGGTGTTCGTATCTTTTTCTATCAAATCCCATTTGTTAACAGCAATAATACTCGCCTTGCCCGCCTCATGCGCAAGTCCTGCCACCTTTGTATCCTGCTCTGTTACACCTTCACGGGCATCGATCATTATAATGCATACATCAGAGCGCTCAATTGCCATATTAGCTCTAAGGACACTGTAATATTCAATATTTCCACTAACCTTGGACTTGCGTCTAATACCTGCGGTGTCTATAAAAATATATCTACCATGTGAATTTTCAAAAGGAGAGTCAACAGCATCGCGTGTAGTTCCCGCCACATCACTGACTATAACACGCTTTTCCCCAAGAATTCTGTTTACAAGAGAAGATTTCCCTGCATTTGGCTTACCGATAACCGCGACACGAATCACATCATCATCATCTTCTTCAAATTCTTTTTCAGGAAAAAGTGCGACACACTCATCTAAAATATCGCCAGTTCCATGTCCGTGTACCGCAGAAACCGCAAATGGTTCACCCAATCCGAGGGCATAAAATTCATAAATATCAGGATTTGTCTTACCAATAGAGTCCATTTTGTTTACAGCCAAAATAACCGGCTTACCAGATTTTAGCAACATCCTCGACACATCCTCGTCAGCCGCTGTCACACCTGTGGTAAAATCAGTTACAAGCACGATTACATCCGCCATCTCAATAGCCAAAAGCGCCTGTTCTCGCATAAAAAGCAATATCTCACTGTCAGCTTGAGGTTCAATTCCGCCGGTATCCACTATATCAAACTCTCTGCCATTCCAATCGGTTTTGGCATATAGCCTATCACGAGTAACCCCGGGTGTGTCCTCTACAATTGACAGACGCTTGCCGGCTAGTCTATTAAAAAGTGTTGACTTACCTACATTAGGTCGCCCAACTATAGCAACCAGTGGTTTAGCCATACTTCATCACCTAACTTTCCGCACTATCTAAAAATGCTCGCAGCAAATCTGCGCCATCCTGCTTTACAACCCGCACCGGAACCCCCAGCGCTTCGGCGACATCGGATACACTCACATCGTCGAGAAAAACATCATATCCGCGTCTGAGCATGTTTTGCGGAATAAGCAGTCTTGAACCTAAATCCTTACCCATCAACTGCTTTATCAAATCGCCTCCGGTTATAAGCCCGGACACGGTTACACTCTCTCCAAAAAAGTCATTTCTGATATCATACACATGTCCGCTGATTGTACCATACTTATCACTTGCCGTAAACAAAAGTTTTGTTAAATATTTTTTTGCAGCAGTTCCCGTTGCAACAGAGAATATTTGCTTAACCTTCACATCCTTTATAGAGGCAAGTGACCCTGTCTGCCCGCCGTCTCCATCGTCTTTGCAACAATTGCCGTCAGCGGCATCCATCTCTTCCATAGCTTCCTCAAACTCAGTCATAAGAAGCCTCATCATGCCAACGCCATTTTCCAGCTGCGGATATACTTCATAAAACTCATCAGGCGGTAACTTCACCCCTGCTCTTATATATAGTTCATCCGCACAAAAAAACACCCTTGACCCAAACATATCCACACAGACGTTTCCATAGTGATTAACCAAGCGTATTATTCGTCTTGCATCTTCTCTCTCCACGGGCCGTAACTCCATAAGTCCTGTCCTGTGCTTTGTAAGCCCCACCGGAACAACAGATACTGAGTTTATATTTTGTCCTAATGACATCAGCGCTTTGATTGTTTCTTGTAAATGCTCACCATCATTGACATCTGGGCAACATACAATTTGGCAATTTAAAATAATATCAGCCTCGGCAAGCTTTTTTAGTATCTCAATACCACCGCCTGCATTTTCATTTCCGAGCATAAATTTACGAAGCTCAGGATTCATGGTGTGCATTGACACATTTATTGGACTTATACGCAACTTAATGATACGCTTTATGTCTCTTTCGGATAAATTAGTTAATGTGATATAATTACCCTGTAAAAAGGACAAACGCACATCGTCATCTTTATAGTAGATTGTCGGGCGCATATCTTTAGGGTTTTGATCAATAAAACAGAAAATACACTTATTGGCACAAGAACGCTCTTTATCCATAAGATATGTCTCAAATTCAAGCCCAATATCCTCTCCCTCATATTTGTGGACACGGACAAGCTTGAGCTTCCCCTCCGAGCTTTTAAGTTCGAGCATAAGATGCTTATCGTATGAAGCGTATTTATAATCCAGAACATCATTGATGTTTTCACCGTTAATTTTCCGCAGAACATCACCCACAGCAATTTTTGTTTTTGCTGCAGGACTTCCCGGATTTATTGATTTTATTACAGCATTCAATGATGGCACCTCTAAAAAAAATATGGGAAAAGGCGGGTCTCCCCGCCCATAGTACACCGACCTTTATTGCTAAAAAACTATACTACTTCCCTGCCGTTGTAGGTACCGCATGCTTTGCAGACCCTATGCGGAACGCGCAATTCGCCGCATTTTGGACATTTGGAAATCGTCGGAGCCTCCAGCTTCCAGTGTGCACTGCGTCTCTTATCTCTTCTTGCTTTAGAAACCTTACTCTTTGGAACCGCCATTTTAGAACACCTCCTGTATTAATCATCATTATCCAGGAGCTGTCCAAGAACAGCAAGCCTGGGATCAATCTCTTTTTTACACGAACATGGACCGCCATTTAAGTCGGCACCACAGTCTTCACATAACCCGGCACAATCATCTTTGCACAAAACCCTCTCGTCCAAAGCCAAAATAAACTCGGTTCGGACAATCTCTCCTGCATCGATCTTGTCTCCCTGAAGGAAGTACCCGTCGGGGTTTTCACCCTCTCCTCCTTCAGTGAGATTTGCCGTGATCTGCTTATGTACAGGGTAATCGAACTCTTTGAGACATCTTGCGCAGATACAATGGCAAATTGTTTCTACATTCGCCGAAAAAGTGAGCACTCTTGCTCTGTTTGTAACATCTCCGGCAGCTCTCGGCTGCTCTATGCAGATGACAGACCCAAAGGCCGCATCTGACATATCGGGTTCGAACTCAAACGAGACCTTACCACCGGGAACCCCAATTATCTCTCGAAGATCAAGAAGCATAATATCACCCGCACATTCGCTATGGTATTATAAGTCAAATAAAGCAAGATGTCAAACATTTTTTTAATGTTCATTTGTTAATAGATTAAGCATCCGTAATTCTTGCTTTTGCAAAAGAAAGTTGGTAAAATATGACAAACATCAAAGCTCAGGAGTTGAGTACGAACATATGTTTAGAAGCCTTAAAAGCAAGATTATTATTCCTTTAATAGCACTACTGATATTTCTGGTGCTTGTTATTGTGACAATTGCCTCCACCTCAACCAGAAATCTTTCAAACACGCTAACCGATGAGCGCATAGCGGGAGTCTCACAAGCCGCCAGATCACACCTTAACAGCCTTGAACAACATTCACTTCTGGCTGCTCAAGCGGTTGCGAACAGCTCAACCTTTGTAGAGTATCTTCAAGATGGAGATCGGGACTCTATGTTTTTATATCTAACTTTGAGGCGTACACTTTTTAATATTGACAATTTTGTAGTTGTCGATAGTATGGGATCTATCATAATGAGAACTCATTCGCACGCCGATTACGGTGATTCTCTTGAGGACTTCCCCGGTATATCAAGTGCGATGCAAGGTGTAGCGATAACAATCTATGCGCCTAACCCCACATCATATTTGTCCCTTACCTCAGCCGTACCGGTTTTTGACAGTGAACACCAAGTTATCGGTGTCTTGCTCGCAGTTGTTGATATGACTACAGATAGGTTTATTTACGAGTTTGCACAAACCTTCAACGCGGAAGTTGCAATTTACTCCGACTATACGGTTAGAGCTACGACTATTAAAAACGAGGACGGGCAGCGTGTTGTCGGAGATTTGGCTCCCATTGAAGTTATCGAGGAGGTCCTTGCGCATAAGGCAGCATATCCATTCGTTTTGCATCTTAACGGCATAGAGCACCATGCCATGTATTTCCCACTTTATGCTCGGCCTGATGAGCCCCCAACCGGGATGTTTTTCATTGGCTTTTCTAATGAAGACACCCTTGCGTCGACTGCCCAAATGCAACAACTTTTAATTACCATAGGCGTTTTCATTGCAATTATCGGTTCTCTTTTGATGTTTATTTTACTCGTACAATTGCTCCGCCCACTTGCAAAACTCAATCAAAGCGTATCTCAGATAACAGATCCCGCCGCTGACAGTGTACATATTTATGGTAGGGCGCGCAGTGATGAAGTGGGTGTTTTATCCCGCACTATTGAGCAAATGTGCAATACTATAAGAGCTAATGCCGTTATTGAGAGTGCAATGACCAAAGAACTTGAGGTGGCGCTGGGCAAAGCTCAGGCTGCCAATACTGCTAAAGGTAACTTTTTATCAAACATGAGTCATGAGATACGAACTCCAATAAATGCAATAACCGGAATGGTCGCAATCGGTAAAGCAGCGCATCGCTTAGACAAAAAAGATTACACATTAGAGAAAATTGATGGTGCATGCGTACATCTTCTTGGAATTGTAAACGACATACTGGACATGTCAAAAATCGAGGCAAATAAATTTGAGTTATCGCCTGCAGACTTTCAGTTTTCACATCTTATAACCAGAGTCGTAGACATCAACATGTTCAAAGCAAATGAAAAAAATCAGGAACTAACAATTATTATTTCAGAAGATATTCCCGAGTTATTGTATGGCGATGAACATAGATTGGGACAAGTTCTCACCAATCTTATCTCCAATGCCGTGAAGTTTACGCCCGACAGTGGAAAAGTGTCTCTTGAAACAAGGCTTTTTGAGCAACCAAAATACACTCCAGACGAGATTATAACTGTTTTGTTTGAGGTTACAGATAACGGAATTGGCATTAGTGAAGAACAAAAAGCTCGCCTGTTCGATGCCTTTGAACAAGCCGAAAACAACACCTCCCGCAAATATGGCGGAACCGGTCTGGGACTAACTATTTCAAAGCATATAGTTGAAATGATGGGCGGAAAAATATGGATAGAGTCGCAATTGGGCAAAGGCGCTAAATTTAGCTTCACCGTACCCTTACAGCGCAGTTATTTGGATCAGCCAAACTCTGCAGACACTTCCGATAGTGACAGCGTTACTGTGAATTTTGACGGCCGGCGTATATTGCTTTGCGAAGATATAGACATTAATCGTGAAATAGTAATGGCTCTGCTTGAAGGCTTTGGACTACAAATCGACTACGCAGAAAATGGCATTGAGGCAATAGAAATGTTTAGCGCCAGCCCCGATAACTACGACATTATACTAATGGATTTGCAAATGCCACTCATGGACGGCTTGGAAGCAACCCGCCAAATCCGTAAGCTACCATTCGTAAATAGCAAAACAATTCCAATCGTAGCCATGACCGCAAATGTGTTTAAAGAAGATGTTGAGCGCTGCCTTGCTGCAGGAATGAATGATCATATTGGAAAACCTATAGATTTTGATATCCTGTTATCAAAGCTTAAAAAATACCTTCATTAACAATATTTTTCAATCGCCATAGTGGTATCACCTGCCTTTGCCGCAGATGATACCGCTTTTTTATATTGCTGCAAACCTTGCACTTCGTTGAATTCTAACAAATAAATCGAAAAATAATTTCAAAATACTGTTGACATTTTATTAAATACAAGTTATTATTTCCGTAAGCTGGAAATAATAATTGTTTTTTCCGCAATTCGGAAAAACGGGGAAGAGGTGGATATATTGCCCGACTCAAAGTCAACACTAAGTTCAGCAGAAAGAATGTTTGACGTTTTAGACTGCTTTTTATATGAGGGCGACTGGATGCTAACTGAGCTCTCTCAAAAATTAAACCTTCCCACAACAACAACATTCAGGTTGTTGCAAACACTGGAAGGCAGAGGTTTCGTTGAAAGAATTGAAGGCACAAAGCGCTTTACTTTGGGGAAGAAATTAGGTGAATTCAACGGTGCCTATATAAGCGGTAGATTTGATTTGCTCAGATGTGCAGCAATACGCCCTATGGAATTTTTGAGTAAAAAACATAATGAGACAGTACGCCTATTTGTGCGTGATGGAGGACAAAAGTTATGTATTGAAGCAGTAGAATCTACCCAAGATATTCGGCACATCGTAAACATCGGAGAACGCCACGACCTTATTCGTGGTGCCGCCGGGAAACTTTTGTTTGCTTATATGCCCGCCCCTCAACGCCAGGCTCTTTTAGGAGAAACAGATAGTGAACTTAACGAGAAAATAGAAAGAGCCTACGTAGACGGATATGCCGTCAGCATTGGAGAAAGAGACGAGGGCCTCTCCGCAGTTTCAGCACCCATATTTTCTGCTCCGGAACATTTGATTGCAGTTATTTCTTTGTCAGGACCTACATATCGATTCTCTCCCGAATATATAGGTGAAAAAATCAAGGATACAATAGAATGTGCCGACAAAATCAGCAATACATTGATGGTAACAGGAACTGAAAAGATGGAAAAACTCACTTCATAGTCAAAAATAATGAAAGGTTGACTTAAATTATGAATGTAATCAAGTGGCTTGATAAAAACTTTGAAAAATATGTGTTGTTGGTGTTTCTCGTGACCATCACACTATGTCTATCCCTGCAAATTGTAATGAGAATCTTTAATAATGCCCTTCCATGGACCGATCGAGTTGCGCAACTCAGTTTTGTTATTTCCGCATTTTTCTCAATCAGCTACTGCATCAGGCGTGGAAGTGCACTAAAAATCGATCTGCTTACAAAGAAATTGCCGGAAAAAATATGCCGAATTTTACTTATTGCCGTTAAAGTCATAATGCTTGCTGCCTTCTCACTACTCACAGTAGGCGCTTGGGGAACATTAGGTCAGTACGTTGCACAAGGAACTACAGACGCAGCACTGGGAATACCCTTGACAATTATATACTCCTTTATTTTCTTTGGATTCATCCTCACGATTGTCCGCACAATTCAGTCTTTGATATTTGAGTTTTTCCCGGAAAAGAACCCTGAAATTATTGCCACAATGATAAAGCCTGTTGTCGATAGCAAAAATAGCGCAGACTCAGGCGACGATAATGGCAAGACAGAAGAAAGTAAATAGGAGGAGCATCATATGTCTATAGGTATTGTATTTCTAATTTTTGCTATTCTGCTGGCCATTAGCATGCCCGTTGGTCTTACACTGACAATGTCGGCATTTCTGCCAAACTTTTCAAATTTCTTAAACACCGGTGATAGCGAAACACTTCTAAGGCAACTTGCCGTTTTAGTAAGAAACCTTGCAAATGGCGTTGATGCTTTCACACTTCTCGCCATCCCAATGTTTATTTTAGCCGGTGGCATCATGTCTAAGGGCGGAATTTCAAATAAACTTTTTAATGTATTTGCATATTTCTTGGCAAACAAAACAGGCGGTATGCCCGCAGCAGTTATTCTATCAACACTGTTTTACTCAATGACGTCTGGCTCCGGACCTGCAACTGTCGCAGCAGTCGGTTCAATGGCGATTCCTTTGCTTGTAAGACTCGGATATGATATTAAATGGGCAACAGCACTCATTGCTGTTGCTGGCGGTGTCGGCGTTATTTCCCCGCCAAGCATACCATATGTTCTCTTTGGTGCTGCTACCGGAACGTCAATAGGAGACCTGTTCATCGCCGGTATTATCCCAGCCGTACTCATTATAGTCTTACTTCTTATCTACTCCTATCTTTACTGCAAGAGACAAGGCGAAGATACCGAAAAGCTGCTTGAATATCACAGACAAGTTCGCAGTCAAGGCTTCTTGAAAGTCTTGAAAGACAGCTTCTTTGCTTTGCTTGCACCAATCATCATCCTTGGAAGCATCTACGGCGGTCTTGCTTCTCCAACGGAAGCGGCAGTTCTGGCTGTTCTTTATAGCTTGTTTATAAGCATTGTTGTCTACCGTACCCTCAAACTCAAGGATATTAAAGAGATATTCATAAATGCCGTAAACACTTACTCCACACTTTTATTTATCCTCGCAGGTGCTGTTGCTTTCGGCAGAACACTCACACTAATGCGTGCACCTCAGCAAATTGCAGAACTAATCCTAGGTAATTTTACAAACGAATTTGCAATACTCCTTATTATAAACTTGTTCATGCTCTTTATCGGCACATTCCTTGACACAACTCCGGCCATACTAATTCAAGCACCGCTATTTTTACCAATAGCAATGCAAATGGGAATGCACCCGGTTCACTTTGGTGTCATGATGGTAATAAATAAGGCAATCGGCTTTGTAACTCCACCACTCGGTGTTAATATCTTCGTCAGCAGCTCGATAACAGGGCTTCCGATGATGACAATAATTAGACACAGTATGATACCTCTTATTACCTTTATAATCGCACTTTTAGTCATCACCTTCGTGCCCTGGTTTACACTTGTTCTAATAAGATAAGCATTTAACCCGGTACGTTGAAATAAACAATAATTTTGGAGGAGAAAAAATGAAAATCAAACAAATCCTGACAGTCATCGCAGTTATTGCACTCATCGGCGTATTAGCCGCTTGCGGCAATGGCGCAACACCCACAACTCCCACACCCCCTACCGCACCAACACCTGCTGCAACGCCTCCAGCCGACATTGTCGAAGGCGTTGACGCTGCCACATTCATCCTTGCAAACGCATCCCCGGAAGATACAGTAACAGGCTTGTTTTCAAATGAATTTGCCCGACTTGTTAATGAAATATCCGGCGGCGCAATGGTTGTTGATGTTTTCCACAACTCTCAGCTCGGCGGAGACGCTGAAATATTTACAAACGTAGGTATAGGTGAAATTGACTTCATCATCGGCACAACCGCACCACAAGTTCCTACAATCCCAAACCTTGCAATTTTTGACCTGCCAATAACATTTCCAAGTGCAGCAGTGGCTCGCCAGGTATTCGAAGACAATGCATTTATGGATCTAATCCGTGCTGAATATGAAGCCGCCGGATATAGACTCTTCGGCTTTGCAGATCAAGGTTTTCGCGTTATGAGCTCAAACATCCCAGTTCGCAGCATGTCCGATTTTAACGGCGTTAGAATCCGCACCATGGAAAACCCATATCACCTAGCATTCTGGACAGCGCTTGGAGCCTCCCCTGCTCCAATGGCATTTGCTGAAGTTTTCATAGCTCTGCAACAAGGCACAATTGATGCACAAGAAAATCCACATGAAGTTATTGTGGCTAACGCTTTTTATGAAGTTCAAGATTATATAATCCACACAAACCACCTGCTACATACAATAGCACTTGTAGGTAATAACGACAGATTTAACGCTCTAACCCCTGCGCAACAGCAAGTTCTTATTGAGGCTGCAAACACAGCAATCCCCTGGGCTCGTGAACAGGCTGATGCACGTGTACAACAGCGTATTGATGTTATCGAAGCCTCCGGTTCAACTGTACTGGAAGTCTCTGCTGAACTTAGAGAAGAAATGCTTGCAGCAGTCCGCTCCGTTTATGACATGATTCGCGATGTTGTCGGTCACACACTCTATAACGGACTAATGGACGCAGTTGCACGTCACAGCTAATCCAAGATAAAACCAAATGAAGGCCAGCCCTGCCATTGCCTGTGGGGTGATGTGGGCTGGCTTATTTTCAAAGCTAAAGGGAGAAAATCATAATGTCTTACAAATATACATTATCCCGCCTCACTGCCCTTCCCCTGCAACCTGCCGAGTTTGTATATGTTGCTGCAATGTGCGGTTACGATTATGCAAGCCTGCGCCCCATTCGAATGGGGCTCGCCGGAGAACCAATTTATACATCCGCACAAAAACCACTTTTATTCGAACAACTGAAGCGTGCAGTTGCTGATACTGGCGTATCTGTATACGACATTGAACTTGCCCGTATTTTTGATGGCGTTGATATTGCCGAATATGAAGCAGCTATGGTCATTGGAAAAGCATTGGGCGCAAAAGTAGTCATTTGCAGTATTTGGACTGACAACAAACCATACTACACACAAAAATTTGCGCAGTTATGTGATCTTGCAGCTAAACACGAACTTTATGTCGGACTTGAGTTTGTTACCTTTGCCGCAGTAAATAATTTAAATACGACAAAGGAACTTATCGCCGAGGTAAATAGATCAAACGCTACTCACATGATTGATACCCTACATTTCAGCCGCTCACGCGTTGATGTAAGTGATCTTGATGATATTCCGACCAGTCAGTTTAAACTTGCCCACATATGCGACGGCCCAGAAAAAATCCCTTCAATTGATGATAAAGATGCCCTCATACATACAGCAAGGGGCGCACGATACTACGTAGGTGAAGGAGGGATCGACATCGCCGGCATCATTAGAAAACTTCCAAATGATATAGTTTTAGGCGTGGAACTGCCACATATTGAAAGAGCCGCCGAGTACGGCTATGCAGAGCACGCCAGACGTTGCATCACCACAGCAAAGGAGTATTTTGCAAGACACGGTATATCTTAAAAAATAAGGAGAAAATAATTAATATGGCTTTAGATAAACCAAATCCTTTTGTAGATTTGCGTCCAGAACAAATTTCTGAGCTAAAAGAAAAGCTCGCCAAAGCAAGAGCGGCGCAAAAAATTATAGAAACTTACGATCAAGAGCGAATTGACAAACTTTGTCAGGCCGTTGCTTGGAGTGTTGCAAACACTAAAACTTTTTTGCGGCTGGTTGATATGAGCATAAAAGAAAGTCAACTGGGAGACTACGAGACCAGAGGTGCAAAAAGGTTTAAAATCCGCGGAATTTTACGTGATTGTCTGCGCCAAAAAAGCGTTGGAATAATTGAAGAAATTCCCGAAAAGGGACTTGTAAAATATGCAAAACCTGTTGGACTAATCGGCTGTGTTGTCCCTACAACAAATCCTGATCTAACGCCCGCCGGCAATGCTATATATGGCATAAAAGGCAGAAATGTTATTATATTTTCACCACATCCCAGAGCGAGGCACACAAGCGCTGAAACGGTTCGCCTCATGCGTGAAGCACTTGAGAGCCAAGGAGCACCTCCCGACATCCTGCAATGTCTAGAGAATGTAAATATCCCTATGACAAAGGCACTAATGGCGGAAGCCGACATGGTTATTGCCACAGGTGGTCAGGCCCTTGTACACGCAGCATATTCATCCGGAACGCCTGCATATGGTGTTGGCGCAGGTAACGCAACGATGATTATAGACGAAACAGCAATTCAAAATATAAAAGAATGCGCTAAAAATACAATGCTTTCAAAAACCTCCGACTTTGGTTCCGGATGCTCTGCTGATGGAAATCTTGTTGTACATGAGGATGTATTTAAGCCGCTGAAAGAGGCACTCATTTTAGAAGGCGGATACTTACTTTGTCCCGAAGAGCAAGCTAAAGTAAAAAAAGTCATGTGGGATAAGGATTGTAATCGTCTGTCTGACACTGTCGCACTATCACCACAAGATGTTGCAAAGATCGCGGGTTTTGAAATTCCCTCAGACCGCAAATTCCTCATTGCAATGAGCGACGGCATTGGAGACAGTTTTGAAAACGCATTTTGTCGTGAAAAGTTAACAACACTTCTTACTATGCATTGCTACGGTCACGACATTGAAGACGCCATAAAGATGTATAGAGCTATTGTTGAAGTCGGCGGCATTGGTCACTCTTGCGGGGTATACTCATTTGATGATGAACATATCCATAAAATCGCAATGGTCGTTCCTGCCAGCAGAATGATGATTCGCCAACCGCAATCAAAGGCAAATGCAGGCGCATTTACAAATGGAATGCCCATGACTTCCAGCTTAGGCTGTGGAACTTGGGGAGGAAACAGCATTTCAGAAAATGTTACTCTAAAACATTATATAAATACAACATGGGTATCTCGTCCTATCCCCGAGGACAGACCCACTGATCAGGAACTCTTTGGACAGTTTTATGATCAGTCAATGGAGGAGTGAAAGCATGAAAAAGCTACTATCGTATCAAATAGTTGACTACCTAGAGCGCCGCGGTATTGAGCATGTGTTTGGCCTATGCGGGCATACGGTCATTGCAATGCTTGATGCCATGAAAGATGCAAAGTTCAAATTCATCTCCGTGCGCCATGAGCAAATAGCTGCTCATGCTGCCGATGGGTATGCCAGAGTTACTAAGAAAGCAAGTGTTCTCCTGTGCCACCTCGGGCCGGGGCTCGCTAATGCTACAACAGGCGTACTAAATGCTGCTCTGGATTCAATCCCAATGGTAGTTATTGCCGGTGATGTCCCCAGCTACTACTACGGTAAACATCCTCACCAAGAAGTAAACATGCACTGTGACGGTTCTCAATATGATATTTTCAAGCCCTTTGTGAAGCGTGCGTGGAGATTGGATACACCCGAACTTATGCCTGAGATTCTTGATAAGGCGTTTCGTCTGGCTGAGAGCGGCCGTCCGGGACCTGTGCTCATCTCCGTTCCCATGGATATGTTCTCCGCTGAAATTGACACAGAACTATTTGATCGCACCCATAAAGAAGCTCATGTAATCGCACGCCCTGCGCTAGACCCTGAGATCGCAAGCCAAATCGCTCAAAAACTAATTTCGGCAAAACAGCCTGTGCTACAAGCGGGCGGTGGCATTCTTCTATCAGGAGCATCAGATGAACTTGCCGCACTTGCTGAATTTTTGGATATCCCCATTTCCAGAAGTCTAATGGCTCAGGGTTGTGTACCAGATACTCACCCTCTGATGTTGGGGCAAACAGGCTTCTGGGGCTTTGAACTTACTCATAAGATTACAAATGCTGCTGACATCATCCTCTGTCTCGGCACCCGTATGGCAGAGGCCAACAGCTCAAGCTGGTATCCGGGAGTTACATTTAATCCAGATACATCAAAATTTTTGCAAATCGACATAGATCCTGCTGAGATAGGCAGAAATTACCCGGTAGAAATAGGCGCAATAGCTGACCTAAAACCTGCTCTAAAACAAGTTTTAGCTGCTGCAAAAGAACTTTGTCCGGAAGGCAAACAAAATCCTAAGTTAAGACAAATGATTGCCGATTGGAAAGCCAGTTTTAAAGAAGGCAATAAAGAATTTTCAGATGATAACCGCTTCCCAATGACACCGCAGCGTATTTTGCGGGATGTAAAGGCAAATCTGCCTGAAGATGCTATTATCTGTACTGACGTGGGCTGGAATAAAAATGGTGTAGCTCAGCAATTTGACATCACTATTGCCGGCACAATTCACCACTGCTCCGGACTTGCCACCATGGGATTTGGCTCTGCGGCATTATTGGGTACAAAGCTTGCAGCACCTGACAAGAAAGTCATAACACTGATCGGTGACGGCGGTTTTGGAACAAATCCATCAGTAATCGCTGCGGCGGTAGAGTATGATATTGCTGTTGTATGGGTTGTAATGAACAACTCGGCATTTGGAACCATTGCAGGGTTGGAAAACGCCAATTATGGCACAAAATTTGGAACAGTCTTTACAACACCTGACGGCAAAAGCTACACGCCTGACTGGGCTGCGATTGCACGTGGCTATGGAATCAAAGCAAAAAAAATAACCTCGACAGACGAGTTTGCATCGGCTTTTAAAGAAGCTCTGGATTCTAACGAACCTTATCTTCTTGATGTACCCATGGAAAACATTCCGGTGCCGACCCCTGGTTGTTGGAACATAAATGATATTTACAGCCCATCTGAGCTTGTTAAGAACGGCCGTCTTGTAAAAAAAGAAAACGGCAAATTTATTCTTCCATCCCACTTCGCTTCTCACAAGAAATAGGAGTATAGTTTTATGGAGCTTATAAAAAACATCACAATCTGTGAAGTTGGGCCTAGAGACGGGTTGCAAAATGAGAAAATCATTTTGACTGTTGACGAAAAAGTCTCACTCATAAACCGTCTAATAGACACCGGCATTAAGGTTATTGAGGTAGGCAGCTTTGTCCACCCAAAAGCTGTTCCGCAAATGGCTACAACAGATGAAGTGTTTTCCGCACTTGAAAAGCGTGCTGGCGTTCAATACCGAGCACTCATAGTAAACGAGCGCAGCGTCACTCGTGCAATTGCTTGTGGTTGTGACAAAGTAAAACTCAATGTGTCTGCCTCCACAGGGCACAATATGGCAAATCTAAACATGACTCCTCAAGAGTCAGTCGCAGGCTTTGCTTCCTGTGTCCACATGGCAAAAGAAAATAGTATCGAGATATCTGGTTCGATTTCAATGCCTTTCGGTTCTCCATGGGAGGGCGAAATCCCCATTGGTGATGTAAAAAAAATTGTCGATGCCTATATTTCGGTCGGCATTGAAGAAATCAGCCTTTCAGACGCATCAGGCTTTGCAAATCCAAAACAGGTTTACACCATGTGCAAGGAAATGAGCACCGCTTACCCAAATATCAGCTGGTGGCTTCATTTTCACAATACACGCGGTATGGCTCTTGCTAATATACTTGCAGGTATGCAGGCGGGTTTTACTCAATATGATGCATCAGTTGCCGGACTCGGCGGATGTCCCTTTATTCCTGAAGCAACAGGAAACATCTCTACTGAAGATTTAGTACACATGTGTGAACTTATGGGCGTAGGTACCGGAATAGACTTAGAAGAACTCATGGATATAGGAAAATGGATTTCACAGCGGCTTGAAAGAAGAGCAGACAGCTATATTATAAATGCAGGCAGAAATTGCGATCTGCTAATTAAGAAGGAGGAAAACTCATGAAGCATGTACCTATCAGTGTTGACACCAAGTTAATCCCATTGCTGGGAACACCACTGCGTCAGTCCTTTGCACCACGAATGCAAAACGCAACCTATAAGCAAATTGGTTTTGACGGATGTTATTTTCCGCTTGAAATCGACAATGAACATTTGCCGGATATCGTAAATGCTCTGCGATGGATGAATGTTCCGGGTTTTGCCGTTACAAAGCCAAATAAAGTTGAGATACTAAAATATCTTGATGAAATTGATGAACTGGCACAAAAAATGGGTGCCTGCAACACCGTTGTCAACAAAGGTGGAGTTCTCAAGGGCTACAACACCGATGGCGAAGGCGCTATCACCGACTTTAAGCAAAATGGTATTGACATTAAAAGCAATACTTTTTTCTGCTTGGGCGCAGGCGGCGCAGGCAAGGCCGTTACCTTTACCCTTGCACACCACGGGGCCACAAAAATCTACGTCTGCGACATTAATGATTCAGCAGAGATTTTGGAAAACGAGCTAAATGCAAACTTCGGTCCGATTGCCAAATCCTGCCGCTACGGTGACAAGTTAACAATGCTAAAGATGGTAAAAGATTCTACTGTTGTTATGAATAACTCCGGTGTCGGAATGTACCCAAATACAGATGAAACATGGATTGATAAAAGCGAGCTTACTCACAAGCCCGTTTGCTTTGATGCGACATATAATCCTGTTAAAACAAGATTTCTCATCGAAGCTGAGGAGATGGGCTGTAAGATAATGAATGGTCTTGGAATGTCAATTAACCAAGGAGCACTACAGGTAAGACTTTGGACAGGCAAACCTGAGCCCTATGCAATAATGACCGGAGCAATAAAAGAAATACTGGCAGAGCTAAACTAATCTTTAGTACTTTTCTTCAATATTGATAAAAGGAGTTTGAATTATGCAAAAATTTAGGTGGAACAGAATTCTAGCCTCAGCACTTGCGTTAATAATGCTGCTCACTACACTGCCTTCTCTGACATTGGCGACCTCTTCTGATGTCGCTGTCATTAATGGGCAAACCACAGCCACTATCCAAGATACTTCTCCCGGTTATATCTATGAAGAATTTGTTGCCGCATATGTACCAATCAATCAGCCAAGCGAAACTGCAATTAGCAGAGGCGCTTTTGTTCAGGAACTGGTCGACTTCTTCGGATGGCCGCATTGGGATGAGTATAACGACACATGGAAAGATGATCCTAAGACCTTCGCTGATATCGGCAATCCCACATTTGATTTTGTTGGCGGAGGCGTATCCGACCCAACGGCACACACAAATCGCAGAGCAATCGAAACTGCGCTTGAAGAAGGTGTCGTTGGACCTCTAAGCGTGTTGCGTGGCGGAAGCTTCCACGGACAGAGAACAGAAAATGGCGTAATAACGCAAAGCCCTCTCGGTTTTGTGCATTGGGGCGTTCATGTTATGGCTAACAACTTTAGACCAAACGAAGTTCTCACTCGTCAAGATGCTGCGGTCATGCTTGCTCGCGCATGGAAGCTGGATATTTCCGATACGATTAACCCCGGATTTGACGACTGGGCAACACTTGCAATTTCTCCCGACTATTCTCTTGCCGAATTACAAGGATCCATAGTTGCCCTGTATAATGTTGGCCTGTTTGATGTGCCTCTAGGAAACTTTTATGGTATCGCCGCGTTTACAACCGCTGACGGCTGGCTTTCTCATATGCAAGATGAGGTCGTTGCACCTGTGTATTTTATGCCAAGACCAACTTGGGGCTACTCTCCAAGACGTAACATCTTGTTGTACACTGCCAATCCGGCCGCAGAAATCTATGTATCTCGAAATTTAAACGGCCAGCTTAATACAGCCTTAGGTGGTATCATAGAGCCCGGCCCTGTTGTTATAGACGCGCAGAGCCGTTTCCATGAGTTTCACAATACCGGAAATGATTCTGCACGTGGTTTCCTCGGTTATGATATAGGCGGCACAGTTAATTTCCGCCAATACCCAATAATTCGTGCAATCGCGGTTGATCACTCCAAAACTGTATACCAAGCTCCCGGACAAGAAAGCCGTGGCGAGTGGAATTTATGGCGCCCTCCTACATGGGATTTTAATTCCGAACTAATTTTTGCACGCAACGAGCTTGGACCAGGTAGTCCCTTGGTCTACCGAATCTTTAACCGATCAGACGGTGTGCTGGCCATGGCCTTTTATATTGAGGGTACAGAACGTGCTATAGTATGGGATGCTTTAAACCTCAACCGAGCAAATACTATGGCAGGAAATCATGTCAATCTCAGAAATTATGTCGTTTCAAATCTTGCCGGTCCTGCAATCGCAGCCAACGCCTCAGAACTTATCGACTTGGTAATTAGTCATTCTGATGGAGATCACGTACAGCAAACTTGGTCGTTTTGTGGCCTTGATGCTTTCAACATTTCAGAAGGCATAGCCGGTCACAGGATTTTTGCCTGTAGGAGAATGAGTGCAACTGTTGGTGGCGGTACACTTACGGATCGTGTTGTGACGGGCGACGAGTTTGATTTAGGCGGTATTGTGTTGACCGTATACGAGTTTCCCGGACACAACAACAATCACATTATCTTGCATGATGCTCAGTTCGGCTTTTTGCTCGGAAGTGATGTGTTAGGCTGCACTCGCTCTGGCTCTGCAGATGATGTCGGCATTTCCAACCTGCGCTCAGATGCCTTCCTTTCTATCATTCAACAAACATGGGCAAGGATTAATGCCGCAGGTCCCGTAAGCTATGTATTTACCGGTCATGATGATGCCCTTTTAAGCGGTCCTGCTCATATGCAAATTTTTGAAGAAGTATTCCAGTTAATTGTAGATGAAGGCGAGCTCGCTGTATCTCACCCCACAGTACGCCAAGTAAGACGTGGTGCAAATGGACGTTCTGTGACAATCGGCAGCATATATCCCGACTCTATTCGCGGCTTAGGTCCTAGTGGAGTTCGCTACATGCCTATCCCTCTTACACAAGCCGAGGCAAATGCGCAGCTTATTCCCGGTCAGCCTACACCAATTATGCCAATTCCCTCCTATAGAGAATTCCGAGCCCCAGATAATTGGCTCACGATATTACTCGGCGGACAATTTGGACAAGCACCAAGCAATATGTCCAGTCCGCAAGCTTGGAACACCGTTACAGTTAACTATAACACTGCAGGACCTGATGCCTACGCCGTGCTTTCAAATATTCAGTTCAGCGGTGCCGATCTAGTAGGTGTTCAGTTCCCATTCGGCGCAGCTGCTGCAAATATATTGGAAGATATGTTCAACCCTTGGTACTTTAATTACACAATTCATGTTTTAGAGGGAACAAGCAGTATTAGAATTTATCCTACTTCCATGGTATCAACCGGTGCCACTGTAACTGTAGATGGTACAGCTGTAGCACGTGAAGAAGGCATTACCGTGCCAATTACATATGACGGTCAGATCATATCTATTGTTGTTGTATCACCAAACGGTCTGGAGACAGAAAGCTACACCTTCACTGTTGAGTTAGTTGCAGCACCGCTCGCGCCAATCATATTCACGGGCAATAATCCAAATAATCTCAGTGCATACTTGGCGGAGCGAGATGTAATACTTAAAACCGCCGGCAATTTGGGAATCTTTGCTCATCACAGTCCATTTATTATTCCGGAAGGAAGGACACTGACAGTAGTTACCACTTTGAATGTCCAAGGTAATGCCGAACTAGTCATAAGTGGTACCCTTTTAGTGCAAAATGGCGGAAGAGTCAACAATCACGGCGGTGCCGGAGGAACTATAAGAATAGAGCCCAGCGGTTTACTTGACAATCATGGACATGTAGAAAACGTCACAAACTCAACGGTAATAAACTATGGTGCAATATACAATAGAGCAAGATTTGAAGTTCGAGCCGGTACTACACTTCATAATTGTGGCAATCTTGATGGAACATTAAACATTCACCGCCAAGCCAACATCATAACTTGCGTTAATTGTGAGCATCCTGATTAAAATGACCCATTGACTTTTTTCCCCATGAATGTATACTAACTACACAATTTATAATTGCGGAGTTAGCATTTTGAAAGAATTCACTATTGGCAAAAATGATGCCGGACAGAGGTTAGATAGATTTGTGAGCAAGGCAGCACCCCTGCTGCCTGCTTCACTTGCGCAAAAATACATACGCATAAAGCGAGTTAAAGTCGGTGGCAAAGCCGCGTCAAGAGACTACAAGCTTGCTTACGGCGATATTATATCGATGTATATAAATGACGAATTTTTTGAAACGCCTACGCAGGATAATGCTTATTTGAAAATAACAAACCCTTCCCTTCAAATTGTGTATGAGGATGATAATATTTTGCTTCTGGAAAAACCCTCGGGACTTCTGTGCCACAGCGAGAATAATACGCAATTCGACACACTCATTTCAAGAGTTCAGGCATACATGTACCAAGGCGGAAAATGGAATCCGCGTGAAGAAAATTCATTTGTGCCTGCATTATGCAACCGCATTGATCGCAATACCTCCGGCATAGTGATTGCCGCAAAAAATGCACAGTCACTTAGAATTCTCAACGAAAAGATAAAACTACATGAAATCGACAAGTATTACCTCGCAGTTGTTCACGGAACACCAAAGCCTTCTTCTGCACGACTGGAAGGATATATTTTCAAAGATGCTGTGAAAAATCAAGTCTATGTTTCAAAAAACAGCCGACCAGGCTCTAAAACTGCGATTATGGAATATAATACAAAAGCAACAGTGGGTGCCCTTTCCCTGCTTGAATGCAAACTTATAACCGGTCGTACTCATCAGATAAGAGCACAGCTTGCAGACATTGGAAACCCCTTACTAGGCGATGGTAAATACGGCAGTGAACGACTTAATAAGTCTTATGGAGAAAAGCAGCAAGCACTGTGTTCATACAAGCTTACATTTGCTTTTAAAACCGATGCGGGAATCCTTTCATATCTCAACAAAATGACATTTTTCATTTCAAATATATCATTTGTAAATAAATATTTTCAAACCATTGACTTTTCATAATCAAAACTGTATATTAGTCCTACTGTCCTTCTGAAAGGAGGTAGATCGTTGTCCAAAGAGTTGATTCGCCTCTCGAATTGTTCGATGGCGTTTGACGGTGAATATGTTTTAAAAAACATAAATCTGTACTTCAATGATAAAGAATTCCTCACACTTCTAGGTCCTAGCGGCTGTGGAAAAACCACAACGCTTAGGATTATTGGCGGATTCCTGAAACCAATTTCAGGTGATGTCTACTTTGATGGTGTGAGGATTAATGATGTCCCGCCACATAAGCGAACCGTCAATACGATTTTTCAAAAGTATGCACTCTTCCCTCATCTCAATGTTTTTGAAAACATTGCCTTTGGATTAAAGCTCAAGCGTCAAGATGGCAAAAAGCTTAGCAAAAATGAAATTACCGAGCGAGTAACTGAAATGCTTGATGTGGTCAGTCTAAAAGGTTTTGAAAAAAGAGATGTCACTCTGCTCTCAGGTGGTCAGCAACAAAGGGTTGCCATTGCTCGTGCCCTTGTAAACCGCCCCAAAGTACTTCTGCTTGATGAACCGCTTGGCGCACTTGATATGCGCCTGCGAAAAGACATGCAAATTGAACTTAAACGCATACAACAGGCAACCGGAATTACATTTATATATGTCACACACGATCAAGAAGAGGCCCTTGCGATGTCTGATACCATTGTCGTTATGGATAATGGAGAAATTCAGCAAATTGGTACACCCGAGGATATTTACAATGAGCCAAAGAATGCTTTTGTCGCTGATTTTATTGGCGAAAGTAACATTCTTGATGGGATAATGCATGAAGACGGAATAGTCGAGATATTCGGTCGCAAATTTAAGTGTCTAGACAGCGGGTTTGATAGAATGGAAGCTGTAGATGTTGTAATCCGACCTGAAGATATTGATATTGTTGACACTCGCCAAGGAATGCTTAAAGGCATAGTTCAGAGTATTACCTTCCGCGGAGTGCTTTATGACATAATCGTTGATTTCCAAGGCTTCAAATGGCTGATTCAAACAACTGACCTTTGTCCTGTTGGTTCAGAAATCGGAATACATATTGAGCCGGATGGCATTCACATTATGAAGAAAAGCATTTATTCAGGAATATTCGGTGACTACAGCTCATTTAGTGACGAGTATGACGATATTGGCGATGCTGAATATGAGTTTGAACCGGAGGAGTCTGAAGGTGACTATGAAGCCTAAATATCTTGCAATTCCATATGTAGGGTGGATGGCGCTGTTTGTTGTTACACCCATCATACTTGTGTTTGTTTTTGCATTCACAACTCCTGAAGGTGAGCTCACTTTACGGAACTTTTCTGATATGGGCCTGTTCTCACCTGTTTTCATCCGCTCTTTTCGTTTGGCGTTCATTGCCACTATTATATGCATATTATTGGGATATCCCGTTGCATATATCCTTGCCCGTGAGGTCGCGCGAGTACAGAGGATTCTGTTCATGCTTATAATGCTTCCTCTCTGGATGAATTTCTTGTTACGCACCTATGCCTGGATGTCGATTTTAGAAAATACTGGACTATTAAACCAGCTACTCTCCTTCCTGTCACTGCCCACAGTTAGTATTATTAATACAGAGGGTGCCGTTGTACTAGGCATGGTGTATAACTTTCTGCCATTTATGATACTACCTATATATTCAGTTATCGTAAAAATTGACAAAAGCCTTCTGGAGGCCGCTTCTGATTTGGGTGCAAATTCTTTCTCAGTTTTTAGAAAGCTGATTATCCCTCTTAGCATTCCGGGAATATTATCTGGAGTCACAATGGTTTTTGTTCCCGCAGTATCAGCGTTTGTTATAACTCAACTACTTGGCGGCGGAATGGTATTCCTTCTCGGTGATCTTATTGAAATGCAGTTTCGCGGCAATGCACACAACCCGCATGTTGGCTCCGCCATTTCACTCGTAATGATGCTTATTGTCATTGTGTTTGTCATTGTAATGAATAAGTTCGGAGCAGGAGATGCAAAGGCGGTGCGCATATGAGTAAAAAACCCAGCTTCTTAGGAAGATTTTATATGAGCTTTATCATGCTCTTCCTCTACGCCCCAATTTTTGTCCTCGTTGTTTTCTCCTTCAACAGCAGCAACAGCCGAACACAGTGGACCGGATTTTCACTTCAGTGGTATAGACAGCTATTTGCTTCCGGTACAATTTTAGATGCATTTTATACAACTTTGATTGTTGCGACGATTGCCGCTGTAATCGCTACAATTGCCGGAACATTT
>Ga0209755_10002677_pt1 | contig 23940 bp, 19 predicted proteins | sample TergutCo191P1_FD_187301 | JGI IMG/M metagenome (GOLD analysis project Ga0209755, IMG submission 187301) | Cornitermes sp. P1 segment gut microbial communities from Petit-Saut dam, French Guiana - Co191P1 (SPAdes) (version 2) | ecosystem: Host-associated > Arthropoda: Insects > Digestive system... | reverse complement strand
AGGCGTCGTCCGTCGCAAATCGCTTCTGGAACTCCAGTATGTTTATGCTTTCTTGTTGGGCCATTGCTTTCCTCTTTTTTTAGCATACAACTGTGCCTCTCCTGTGTCAACTTGAGAGGCGAAAAACGGAATTCAGCGGTTCCCCTGCATCTGCATGGCGCAGATGCGGTTAAGTAGCACTGATGAAATCCCCCTTGGATTTAATCAGTGCTTCCCTAATGGATCTGCTCCACGCGGTTGCGGCCGTTTTCCTTGGCGCGGTACAGCGCCCGGTCAACGCATGCGCTGAATTCCGCAAAAGCTTCCTCAAAGCCTGCGTCCGCAGGAACGATTGAGCCGACCCCAAGACTGATCGTGACGAAAGTGGTTTCGCCGCGATGCCGTATCGGTGCTGCGGCGACATTCTTTCGGATGCGTTCGGCGACCATCATCGCGCCTTCAATTTGCGTGCATGGAAGCAGAACAGCGAACTCCTCGCCGCCCCAGCGGAACACGTTATCCCTCCCTCGCTCAAGGCTGTCGCCAATAACGCTGGCAACTGTTTTTAGGCAAATATCGCCGTTCAAGTGGCCATATGTGTCGTTGAACAGTTTGAACTTGTCAATGTCAAGCAGCAACATGCTAAAATGCTCTTTGGCCCGCTTTGCATGGTTCCATTCGGATTTGACAGCCTGGTCGAAGCTGCGCCGGTTGCCGATTTCGGTAAGGCCATCCGTCAGGCTGATATTTTCGATAAATTTCATTTGCTCAACCAGTCGCAGGTGAATGCCAACACGAAGATTGACAACGATGTCAACAAAGGGTTTGTGTATGTAGTCAACCGCGCCAAGGGAAAGCGCCTTCGCTTCGTCCTCGGCCAGCGCACTGCCGGTAATGAAGATAACTGGTATGTTAGCCGTTTCCTCCGATTCTTTGAGTCGAGCCAGCACCTCGAAACCCGACATGCCGGGCATAATCAAGTCCAAAAGAATCAGGTCTATATGGTGCTCTTTGAGAACCTTTAACCCTTCTTCGCCGCTTTTCGCGATTTTCACTTCGTATCGAGATGAGAGGATGCGCCCGAGCTCCACAAGCTGCATGGGGGTGTCGTCAATAATCAAGATACGATGATTAGTCCCTCTCATTTCATGCCTCCAAGTTTTTTCTGAGATCCTCGATGGTCTGCAATGCCTTGTCGAAATCCACGCTCTCGATTTGGCGGATCAGATCGCCGGTTTGGGGAATCGCGGCAAGCTCGTCGCAGAGTTGCACCACCTCAAAGCTGTTTTCTTTCAGAAGCCGGGCAACCCTATCGAAAATTTCGCCCGCCCTGGTTTTGTCAAAACTACTGTCAGCCTGTCGGTCACCTAGTTCGTTTGGGTACCGCGCTTTTATCTTGGCAAGCACTTGTTCCATTTCCGCATCCAGCGCACCCATCAAGTCCGCCGGCGCGGATCCTTCCCGTAGCGCCAACTCCGTCTTCTGCGCAATATCCACGAGCACACTTTCCTGGACAAGCCCCGCCAAACCCTTCAGTGTGTGAACAAGGTACCGCGCAGTTTCCATGTCGTTCGCCTGAACCGCGTTTTTAATTTCGGCCATGACGTTCTTCTGGCTACTGGCAAAGTTCCTGTACGTCCTTTCCTGCGTTCCGGAACTTTTCAGGTAATTGTCGAAGTACTCGTCCATGTTTTCTGCGCCATCATTTTCTGCGGGCGCAGCGGCTTCCTCGCCGACTATGGCCGTGCCGGCCTCGACATGCCTGTCCTTGACGAACTTGTGCAGCACGCCGTTCAAGTGAGCCGCAACGATTGGCTTGGACAGAAAACCGTCGAAACCGTTCCGCAGAAATTCCTCGGCCTGGCCCACTATGGCGTTGGCTGTTAGCGCAACAATGGGCTGCGTGTAGCCCAAGTCGCGAATGCGTGCGGTGGTTTCCAGGCCGTCCATCTCCGGCATCATGTAATCCATGAAAATAATATCGTAGACTTCCCCGCGCTTGATTTTTTCCAAGGCGGCGAACCCGTTGTCGCAGGTGTCGATCCGTAACTTGTACAGGCCCATAAATCCCTTCGCCACATAAATATTGGTATCAACATCGTCAACCACCAGCACTCTCCCATAGGGCATGGGATCCGGCTTAAAGGACAGCCTTTTTGCGGTGGAATGCGCATTTACCTTGAAATCCCGCAAGTTTTTTATCGTTTCGAGCCCCAGCGTTTCGTCGCTCCCGGTTTTCTGCGGCAGAACGATTGTAACGGTGGTACCCTTGCCCTCTTCGCTCTGCACATCTATCGTGCCGCCCATGAGCGTAAGAAGGTTGGAAGCTATGGGCATGCCCAACCCGGTGCCCGTCACAAATCGGTTTTCCCTTTCGTTAAAGCGGGCGTACTCGTCAAAAAGCGCCTTTAGCTGTTCCGGGTTCATGCCCCGCCCCGTGTCCCGTATGACAAACACCAGATTCACGCAATCGGCCTTTTCGTCCCCGCAATGCGCGGCAAAACACACGGATCCCGCATCCGTGTATTTAAAGGCGTTGGACAGCACGTTATTCAAAACCTGCTTGATGCGCAGATCGTCGCCTATCAGGTAGCGTGGTATGTTTTCGTCGACGTCAACGACAAAGCTAAGTTCTCTGCTACCCAAAAGAAGCAGATTAAGCTGAAGCACATCGCTCAAAAAACTGGCAACCTCGTATTTGTCGGCAATGATATCAAACTTGCCGGCCTCGATTTTTGACAGATCCAAAATATCGTTGACAATGCTCAGAAGCACGCTGGAAGAATTGTGTATCTTTGCAAAGGCTTCCTCGATCTCCAGTGGCAACGCCGAGTTATGCATCTGTATTTCCGATATGCCCAACACCGCCGAAATCGGCGTGCGTATCTCGTGGCTCATGCGCGCCAAGAACTTGCTCTTTGCCAAGCTGTTTTCTTGGGCAACCAGCATCTTTTCTTTTTGATCCTGCATTTCGGCAACAGCATCCAGAAGCGCGTTTATGGCAAGGGCGGCATCCTTGTATCCACCCTGAAAATGGCCCGTGTCAATGCGGGCGTTCAGGTTGCCTTTTTTGTTCTCGTCCGTGACATCGTTAATATCGCCGATGAGCGCGGTAAACACCCCAACCAGTTTCGAGAACACCGCGGAAATCTCATCGGTACCGCCTTGCAGTCCGGCCTGAAAGTCCCCTTGCACAACTTTGTCCGCGGTAGCCTCTATTGCCATAATCCGGCCGGTAAAAGTTCTCAACATTGAAAAGGCCAGCAACAGCGCCAAAACAACGGCGGTCGCAAGAGACGCAACCGTTACCATGCCCGAAAAATGCCGGTAGTATTCAATCATTTCCTCCGCCGCCTCGAGGTTAACGTTAACGAACTGGCGCAGCATTCGAAGCAGAATCTCCGCGGGGTCCGTGTAATCTCTCACGCTGTTACTGGGACAAAGGTGCACACCGTCTGGCGAGAAAATATTTTCCCTGTAAAACTCATACATCGCATCAATATATGACATAACCTCCGCCAGAATAACGATGCGGCTGTCCTCGTAGGTTTTTGGAAAAACAGGATCAGTCAGGATCGATATTTCATAGGCCCCCTTCAGGTGCATCAACCTGGCGCGGGAGGCACTGAGGTGTTGCCAGGTTATATGCCAATCGACCCCGTCCGTAACCTCCTGGTATTCAGGGCGCAAAGAAATTTCGAACATGAGTCGCCGCATCTCGGTAAATTCCTGATGATAGGCCCATAAGATTTCCGAACGCCCCATCAGAAAGTCGATGATGTTGCGGCTAAGATTGTTTATCTGCATGTCAAAATAAGAGCTGACACCAATCTGTGCGATAAAAAGGATTATCACGATGGCAAACGAAGAAAACAGTTTCACCCTGATGGTCGCATCAGTGACCCGTTTAAAGGCAAGTGCGACTATACCGGGGGGGGCTCCCTGTCGAACATTTTTTATGACGAACACTTTTCCAAGACCCGCCACGACAAGGAGCAGCGCGGCAATGATTGCCGCAAATACGAACATATCGTGATTACGGGCCGCGGCGTTTATGGTTTCTTGGGTGCGTACATTCACCGCCTCGCGAAGCTCTTCGCCCAGGGTGCCTAACGGCCCGTCCAAAGCTGCGACTTCCGGGCCAAAAGCTATTTCAATCGCTTCCTGCAAATATCCGGCGCTACGCAGGAGCATTGACTGTGACTCGATCTGCCGCAGCATGGTTAGCCTGCCCAGAATGTCCACAAGAATGTTAATCTCGTGGCTTTCGGCATTCATCAGTATAAAGATGTCAAGTGCGGCCCCAAATCTGTCCCTTTCCAGTTCCGCAAAATATTGATTGTATTGGGCCGCGCCGCCTGTGACAACGTACATCCTGGACAGCCTTGTCAGTATTTCCGTACCCCGCTCCGCATTATAGCTGGCGTTAACCAAGGCGTATTGCTGTTTGTAAACATCAAGCTTATCCTCGGCGGACATCTTGGCAAGGACAGAGAAAAACAAGCCTGCGAACGCTATTAACAGGAACGCCGCGCCAAAAACCTCGACCGTCCAAGGCATCCCGACTTTCCCGGCTAAAACCAACCATGCAATACCGCCCAAGATCAGCATCACCGCGGTAACGATAGTCAGGCTGCCGAAGATTCCGGCTATGCGCCGGTACTCCAAGGCCATTCCCGAGGTGCGCTCGTAGACCGAATCCCTTACCTCATCGCTCATCGGCCCGGCCGGCATTCCTATACGGGCAATCGCCGGGCCATGCGCCAAGGCGATTGCTTCCTCAACATACCCTTCCCGACGAAGCCGGATAACCTCTTGGAAATACGCGAACATGAGCAATCTTTGTTCCGTAACGGATTTCATGAGATCGATTTCCTGCTTGGGTGCGCCAAAAGCTCTAAAGGCATCCAAGGTTCGCCCATACCTGTCGATCTCCGCTTCGGCATGAAACAGCTCGGCCGAATCATCCCCGACCATGGCATAGTACCGCGCCAACCTTGTGAACGCACCCCCGGCGATACTCGATTCATAAACAGCGGAAATCAAGGCGTGTCTTTCCTCGTAGGCGCGTGCGACGCCATGGTTTGCGCGCATAGCCAAGACCAAAAACAGAGCGTTAACGCATACCAAAAAAATCAACACCGCGGAAAAAATTCCGATGCCCCGCTTTCTCATTCGCGACCCTCCACCGATGGTACCACAAGGCAGTTTTTCTTGGCCCATTCCGGCAAAAGGTTTTCTGGGCCGACCACAAATGCCCGTTCCAGCAATTCCGCGCCGGTGTTTAAGACCGGGGACAGTGCGCGGGATTCATCGGCGGAAAAATCGGACAGTACCCATGCGGCTATGCCGGCTTCCTTGCTTCTTTCGATACTGCCGCCCGCTCCGGGGAGTCTGCCGTCCGGCCTGCCCACGCCGATTCGCAATCGCCAGAAGTCCGCGGTGCCGAAGCAGGCTTTCATCGAGCGCAGACCGTTATGCCCGCCAAGTCCGCCGGAGAACTTCAGAGAGAGGGTTCCAGGGGGGAGTTCAATCTCATCGTGGATTACGATGATTTGTTCGGGTTTGATTTTGAAGAACGATGCCGCGGCCAATGCCGACTCGCCGGAAAGGTTCATGAAGGTCTGGGGTTTCAGGAAATGAAACCCGTCCTTGCAGGCGTACAGGCCCCGGTACTTTTTCTGCCAGAAAAGCGCGTGGGAAAACGACAGGGCTTCGGCGAGCATCCAGCCGGCGTTGTGGCGGTTGTTTTCGTACTTCAGGCCCGGGTTCCCAAGAAATACGGCAAGTTGCGGCAAGCTCATCCCTTCCATAATAAGCCAACGTATCACAAAAAGCAACATGAGAGATAGTCGCGCGGTATCGTTGCATAATATCCGGAATTGGAATACTATTCAGACAGGGAGAGTTTTCATGAGGAAAGGTGTTTTTCTAGCCGCGGCGTTACTTTTTCTGGTTTCCCCGGCGATTTTCGCCAGGGAATGGCGTTCCGCATCGACCGACAACGGAATGGTGGAGGTTCACTGGCAAACCGGGCGTTACATTATCGGGCAGTTATGGACGAATATCCGCATCCGCAACTTCCACCAGACCGATGATATTCTGGTGGACATAAGGGTCGTTCACGAAGATGGCCGCCCCAGATACATCAATGGCCTTGGTGTCGCGGCGGATACGATGCGCATGGATGTCCCGATCAACATAGCCCGCTCCCCGATTGCCAGAATCGAGATTGTCAATATAAGAAGACGCGCTACGACGACATCAGAATGTCAATTAGTTTCTCGGTGTCGTCAATCGCCCCCAGCGAGCGCAGGCGCGAAAGGCTTTGCAGGAAGCCATAACTTGCGCGGATAAGATTGTTGCGACTGTTTATCAACAACGTTGAAGCCTCGCTGAGTTCGGAAATCGAACTCTGGAAAAGTCTGTACCGTTCCTCGATAAACTCGAAATGCCTTTCCGCGTAGCTTAGGCTCAGGCGGGAGTGCATGACCGATCCGGCGAACGCGAAAACGTTTAACAACGCGCTTTGCAGTTCAAGCTCAAGGTTGGCGCCCGCGCTGATGTAGTCCAGCATCGACTCGTCGCGGGCAAGTCTGCTTCTTTCAACGTTGTTAGCGATAACCCAGAAATCGATGGGGATGCTCGCACTCAACGAAAGCCTTCCCCCCGTCATTTCAACCCCGTTGTTCGGGGAAAAGTTAAGGCCCGTGGAAAACGACGCGCCGACGGTGGGCGAGTAGGCCCGCCTTGCCATGCTAAGGTTTTGCTCCGCCCGCCTGGTGGAAAGCGCCGCCTGCGCAAGCGCGGGGTTCGAGACGGCGAGCAGTTGCCATAACTGCTCGTACAAGGCATCTGCCTCGTCATCCATGATGTTTGCGAGGCGAAGGATCAGATCGTCGTATCTGGAGAAGTCAACCGGCTCAAGCGGGGGAAGGTGGTTCACGCCGATGAGCGAGCGCAGGCGCGCTATTGTCAGGGAAAGGTTGCGCCGCGCTTGGTTGCGGGAATTTTCCCGCGCAACTTTGTCAGCCATCGCACGAAGGAATTCGCCCTGGTTGATCATCCCAGTGGCAAGCCGAATCTCCGCGATGGCGAGACTGGCAAGGGCGACCTGCAACGACGCTTCCTCGGCTTCCAGGGTCGCCTCCGCCTCCAGCACGGCATAGAAGGCGTTGTCCGCGGAATCCAGCACGTTGAAGTATTCGGCCAGCGCGCTCTGCCTTACGTTTTCCGACGCGATTTCGTTGATGGTCCTTTGGATCGCGGTTCTTCCGCCCTCGAAAATCCTTTGGGAAACGCTGAAACTCGCCCCGGCGCCAAAAGTGTCAAGGGGATTTGCGACAGGCTCGGCCCGCGCAGGGTTCCACAGACTCACCGAGGCGCTGGCCCCAAGCGACAGGGACGGCAGGTTCGAGAACACCCTTGCCCGCTCGTCAAGCACGGTGCCGCGGATCGCAAGGTTGTGCCTGGCAAGGCTGCGCGAATTTGCCAGAGCCAACGTCCGCACCTGTTCAAGGGTGATGGTTTCGATGGATTCGGCGGTACTGGCGGTCTGGGCGGACAAACCTAAGCACGCAAAAGCAACAAGGCAACATGCCAACGCCGTTTTCTTGGGTATCATCGCATAATCTCCTTATTCCACGCCATCGCATCGTTTGTTAATTATCGGCTTGAACCGCAAGCGGTGTCAACATAAACAAAAACACCGGCAACATGGTTACATGCGAAGAAGAGGCTATCTTATTTTCTGTGTAAATGCCTGCGTGCCATTAGAACGGCACCCGTTCCTTTCCAAATATATTATGGAGATACAGCATCCGCTTGCCGGTTTTCAAGCATCCGCGCAATCATGAAAATGAGATGCTTGCGGCTACTGGCAAAAATCCCCCGCGTTGACCTTCGCCTCGAACTTTTCGATATGGCTTTTCACCACATGCTCGAAATCCGTCAGAACCGACTTGTGAAGCTCCTTTACGGCCTCGATGGGGTAGCAGGCTTTCGAGAACAACTCCGTCGGATCCATCTTGAGCGCCCGCGCTATCCTTTCCAGCACCTCGTCCGAGGGGAAATTTTTCTCCAGCTCTATCATCGCCACATAAGCTGGCGAGATATCGGCGGCTTCGGCAAGTTTCATCTGCGAAAGGCCGAGGACATATCTGCGCTCCCGGATGTTTGATGCCAAAATATGGCGCAAAACGGACTTCATTCCCAACCACCAGCTAAAAAATATGTTTTCCTCACCAAAACCCACTTGACTACTATCTGTGAATGAGTTACACTCAGTCATGCTTAACTTGTGCTATGCAAGTTACCACATTGGCGAGTGAAATTTTGGAATAATATTCTAAAAAACGGTGTTTGATACATTTTTGCATCTGGCAAAATTAGGAGGGAGGCTTTGGTTTATATGAAACTGCCCGTTCTGGGCTTGGTTTTCGGGATTTGAAAAATGTTGGGTGCGTCCGTATGGATGCATACCGGCTTTTTATACGTTCGACTCCCCAGTTGGGGAAATAAACTGTAAAGGAGCATAATCATGGCGAATGAATTTGAAGAACATCTCATGGGTTTTGAATGGAAACGAAAAACGAGGGCGGGAAAAATCGTGCCCGGGTCTTTCGGCGGGACATATGACATTGTCGACTCTTTCAGCGGGCAGCAATGGGGAACAATCAAGCCGGGATCGTTTGGAGGAACTTATGACATTGTGGATTCTTTCAACGGGCAGCGATGGGGAACAATCAAACCGGGATCATCCGGGGGAACTTTTGAAGTCAGGGATTACAACGACAGTTTGAAATCCACCATTAGGGTAGGGGGTGGTGACAACACGGTTGATGTTTGGTGGCCCGTTAGTTCAAATGACGACAGCGATTCGGTATCACGCAGTAGCTCTGGCGAGAAAAAAAGTGGCCCTCTGGGATGCCTCTTTGCGATCATCGGTTTCGTTGGTATGTCTCTTGGTGGCAAAATTGGCCTTATCGTCGGTGCCGTCATCGCGATTGCGGCCGGTATTTTCGGTGACATTGATTTCTTTAACGCCATAATTTTCGGCATAATCATCTTTTTCGTCTGCGGTATTGCCGGTGCCATCGTTGGGCAAATTGTCCGTCTAATAAGATGGATGGTTCGGAAAATCAGAAACAAATAATGGAGAATGATGGCAAATGCGAACCAGGTGGCAAAGTCCAACAAGGATCATTCGAGCAGACAATCGATGATCTGATTGGGCCGAGCAAATGGAGCGACAGATTGCCATTTTGTTTATATGGCTAAAAGCCAAAGGAGTTTTTATGAAAAACGTAGTCAAACTTTTCGGGGCGCAGGGCAAAAGCCTTTGCGCCGCAACACTTGCCTTGCTGGTGTCATTCTCGTTGGCATTCACCGCCTGTGCATCAGACCCAGCCCCCGTTCCCGTACCTGTACGCGTACAGGTACCAGCACCAGCACCAAGCGTATCGGTGCTGGATGAGCTGAGTATGTCGATCCGTCATGTGTCGAACTATCTCAACGACACTCTTCCTGAGGGGAGCATGGTTGTTTTCATGAACGTTCAGTCGGACTCCGAGCAGCTTTCCGATTTTATCATAGACGAGTTGCTTGCCAATGCGGTGAATGACCGGGTTTTCACCGTGGTGGACAGACAACAGTTGGACGTAATTCGCACGGAACAGAATTTGCAACTGTCTGGGGATGTTGACGACGAGACTGCTCTTAGCGTGGGTCGTTTTTTGGGTGCGCAGACAATCGTGTCGGGAAGGATTAGTTCGCTGGGCGGACACTACCGTCTGACGATCCGCGCCCTTGAAGTTGAGACTGCGCGGTTGCAGGGGCAGTACAACCAGAACATAGGCACGGTCGCTACTATAAATGCGCTGATGGGTGGTGGGGCACAGGCGGCACAGGCCCCAGCGCAAAGGGCGGCACAGGCCCCTGAGCAACAGGCAGTGCAGGTTCCGGCACAACAGGCACCGCCCCCACCCCCACCCATCGTGGGTACTATCGTCCCAGGCGACAGCCTTTCAGAGAAATTGGTTTGGTTGCAACGGAGTGCGAACAGCCATGGTACCTATATCCTTGAGGTGAGGAACGATGAAACGATTGCTCCGCATACGTTTGAGTTCAGGGGTGCTATCAACATCACCATAGTTCTTCGGGGTATTGATGAAAACCGGACTATCAGGCTTGGATCCAACGGCACGATGTTTACAGTGCGACGCGATATTACTCTGATTCTGGACAACAACATAACCCTTCAAGGGCACGGTCAAAATAATGGCAGACTGGTTGCCGTAGCGGGTGGAATATTTAGAATGAATACAGGTTCAAGCATTGTTGGTAATACTGGTGGTGGTGTGGAGTTGAGGAGTGGTACCTTTGAAATGAACGGTGGAACTATCTCTGGTAACACAGCAAATCGTGGTGGTGGCGGGGTGTCTATAAGCGGTGGTACCTTTACCATGATCAACGGAACTATCTCTGGTAACACAGCAAATCGTGGTGGTGGTGGGGTTAGTACAGGCACAATTGGTGGCGCTGGTACCTTCACCATGCGCGGTGGTATCATCACAGGCAATACTGCCCACGAAGATGGCGGCGGTGTGCATGTGCAATGGGGTAACTTTACCATGCACGGTGGAACTATTTCAGGCAATATAGCGGCAACTGCTGGCGGCGGGGTTAGAGTTGGTGGTAATGCTGGAAGAGGTATCTTTGAGAAAAGAGGCGGAACCATTACAGGTTTTATTAACGATCCAAGCAACGGTAATGTGGTAAGGGACGGTAATGGCGTATTAGCCCGCATGGGTCATGCGGTCTTTGTAAATACTAACAGACGGAGGGAGACTACCGCAGGCCCATCGATACAAATGAATTCGGGTAGGGCGGGTGGCTGGGAGAGTTAGCCGATTTGGAGATTGTGGGAACACTTCCAAACATAGGTAGTGTTCCCATTTCGGCATCGTAGATGCCGCATCCCCATTGGATTTAATCGGTGCTTCCCAAGTCCAGCCGCGTGGCCCATGCCCGTCAACGATACCACCGCTGAAGTGACAAGGCAGCGCGTGCTGGACTATGCCAGGCCGATGCGCCCTGGCAATGCCGCTCCGTGAAGCGCTGGGAGTGCGGGTGCGGTAAAATTCAGGGGCTGTTCGAAAGGAAAGCGCGAGCAGCCCCCTTTCCCCGCAAAGGCGTTTTCCGTTACAATTAGGAAAAATCGCCGCCTGGCGCAACGGCCGCGGCTTCGGAGCAGCAAGTGATAACCGTTACAAATGTAAGCCTCAGCTATGGGGAGCGGACGCTCTTCAAGGACGTAAACCTCAAATTCACCCCGGGCAACTGCTACGGGATAATCGGCGCGAACGGGGCGGGCAAATCGACCTTCCTCAAGATACTCTCGGGCGAGATCGAACACGACAAGGGCGAGATTTCCTTCGGCAAGGGCCAGCGCGTCGCGGTTCTCGGGCAGAACCACTTCGCCTTCGAGGAATTCCCCGCGCTGGAAACCGTGGTCATGGGCTTCAAGAAGCTCTACGATATCGGCAAGGAGCGCGAGGCGATCTACGCCAAGGAGGAAATGACCGAGGAGGACGGCATGAGGGCCGGCGAGCTTGAGGCGGACTTCGCCGAGCTTGGCGGCTGGGAGGCCGATGCGCAGGCCGGCCAGCTTCTTTCCGGCCTTGGGCTGGACGAGGATGACCACGGCAGGCTCATGGCCGAGCTGGACGAGTCGAAAAAGGTGCGCGTGCTTCTGGCGCAGGCGCTGTTCGGCAACCCGGACATACTGCTTCTGGACGAGCCTACCAACGGCCTCGACCTTGAATCGATCGCCTGGCTCGAGGATTTCCTGATCGATTTTCCCAACACCGTGATCGTGGTCTCGCACGACCGCCACTTCCTGAACGCCGTCTGCACCCACGTCTGCGACATAGACTTCGGCAGGATCACGGCCTACTCCGGCAACTACGACTTCTGGTACCAGATGAGCCAGATGTTGCAACGGCAGGCGCGTGACCAACTTAAAAAGCGCGAAGACAAGGCGCGGGAACTCAAGGAGTTCATCCAGCGGTTTTCGTCCAACGCCAGCAAGAGCCGACAGGCCACCAGCCGCAAGAAGGTGCTGGAAAAACTCGACCTTGACAACGTGCCGGTTACCAGCCGCAAGTTCCCGTATGTGGGCTTCAAGCCCGACCGCGAGATCGGCAACAACGTTTTGAAAATCGAAAACCTTGTTCACACTTTCGAAGGCACGCGGGTTCTCGGCGATTTCTCGCTGGAGGTGAACAAGGGTGACAAGATCGCCTTCGTGGGTATCGAGCACGCGTCGAAATCCGCGCTGTTCGACATAATCGCCGGCGAGAAAAAGCCGGAGGGCGGGACTTATTCCTGGGGGCAGACCACGTCCTTTTCGTACTTCCCCAAGGAGAACTCCGCCTATTTCAGCTCCGACTATTCGATTACCGACTGGCTCAAGCAGTACTCGACCGATCAGGACGACACCTATGTGCGCAGCTTTCTTGGCCGGATGCTTTTCTCCGGCGACGAGGCCCTGAAACCGGTCAACGTGCTTAGCGGCGGCGAGAAGGTGCGCTGCCTGCTTTCAAAGATGATGCTTTCCGGTGCGAACGTGCTGATTCTGGACGACCCGACCAACCACCTTGACCTGGAGGCGATTACGGCCCTCAATGATGGCCTTGTCGCGTTTCCCGGCGTGATTCTTTTCAACTCGCACGACCATGAATTCATCAACTCCATCGCGAACCGCATAATCGAGATTCTGCCCCAGATGGGGGAGGAGGGGGGATGCATCGACCGAATGATGCCCTTCGACGATTATCTTATGGACGCTTCGGTGAAGCAGTTGCGGAGCGCGGCATACAACCATACGGGAAGGCTGCGTATATAAAACCTAGGCAGGGAAGGGGAGGCAAACATTATGGAAATGATTTTTGACAAAGCCCGTGCGGAGGATTACGATGATGTGGTGGATTTTGCCAATTATGTATTCGCGCACGCCCATCGCCCTTTCGATTTCCCGACCTTGCTTCCCAAGTTGTTCAAACCCGAGTACTTCATGGACGGTACGCACTATCTTGCAAGGGAAGGCGGCAAGATCAAGGCCCTTGTCGGATCCTATCCCTTGGAGATGAGATTTTCGCGCAAGTCCCCGGACGAACCCGGAAACCGCGTCTCGGTGCCGGGGCGGGGGATCGGCACGGTTTCGGTGCATCCCTACAGCCGATCCAAGGGCTACATGAAGGCCCTGCTGAAAATGGCGATCGAGGACATGAGACGCGACGGGGCGGTCTTTAGCTGCCTTGGCGGGCAACGCCAACGCTACGAATACTTCGGCTACGCCCCCGCGGGTAGTGTCTACGCCTTCACCTGCAACGACACCAACATCGCCCACACCCTTGGCCGCCGGTGGGACACTGGCCTTTCGATGGAAAAACTAAGCGTGCCGGGCAGTATGCCGGGGAACGGCGCGGCCCTGGATCAAATCCACGCGATGCACGAATCCAAATGCGCCTATCTGTACCGCTCAAGGGACAGGCTTTTCGAGACGCTATCCTCTTGGGGCGCGGAAATCTTTGTCGTAACCGAACGCGGGCGTTTCGAGGGGTACCTTGTCCACGAACACCGCGCGGAGGGGAGCGTCATAAGCGAGATCAACATGGAGGATCTTTCACGCCTGCCCGAGGTCATCGGCCTTTTCCTGCGCGGGCGCAAGGGGCAGAACACCAATGTCTGGGTCGGCCCGCACGAGCCTGAAAAAATCGCCCGACTTTCCGGCTTTGCCGAGGGCTACATCCAAAGACCCGCCTACCAGTTCGCCGTTTTCGACCACGCCCGTTTCGCGGATCCTTTTGTCAAACTCAAGGCCGAGCAGGGGCGAACGCGGGAAGGGGCCTTTCTTTTCAGGGTCGAGGACAAGGAACTGGGGATCGATTCCAGGGTGCGTCTTCGCGTTGGCGGGAACGACACCGGTGTTTTCGCCGATTCGAGCGGCGAAGCCCCCGCGGTGACGATGACTGCGGTCGAGGCGACCGGGTTCCTGGCCTGCCCCGCGACGGCGATGACGCTTCCCGCAATACGGGAAAACGAATTCCTGCGGGATATTCTGCCGCTGCCGGTTTTCTGGGAAAACGCGGACGGGGTGTAGGGTGGGAATCGCGGCGCTTCCCCCGTCCCGCCGCTTGCCAATAGTCCCCATATAGGCTACCTTGAACAAGCATGACATGGGAAAAAAAAGCGATCTCCGGCGAGCTGGTCAAGGAAATAAGTGCGAAATACGGTTGCGACCTTCTCACGGCCGCGGTCCTGGCCCGCCGGGGGATAGTCTCGGGGGAATCGGCGAAGTTTTTTCTGGAGGACGACCTTAGGTACCTGCGCAACCCCTTCGAGCTCCCGGGCATGGAGGACGCGGTCGAACGCGTCCTGGCCGCGAGGGACGAGGGCGAGAAAGTGCTGGTCTTCGGCGACAGCGACGTGGACGGCATCACCGGCACGGTGCTTCTTACCGAGTACCTTCGCGACGGCCTTGGCCTGGACGCAAGCTGGCGCATCCCCGGCGGGGAGGATCCCTACGGGCTGTCGATGGAGGCGGTCGAGGAATTCGCCGCGGGTTACGGCACGCTCATCATCACTGTCGATTGCGGCATCTCCCGCCTCGCCGAGATCAGACGCGCCAACGAGCTTTCCGTTGACGTCATCGTCACCGACCACCACGAGCCCCAGGAGGAACTGCCGGAGGCCCTGGTCATACTCAACCCCAAGCTGAAGGACACGACATACCCCTTCAAGGATCTTTCCGGTTGCGGGGTGGCCTTCAAGCTGGTATCCGCGCTGCGCTTCGCGGAAAAAAGCGACCTGTACGGACAGGCGATATGCCTTCTGAACACCCGCCCGGTGAACGACGCGTGGATCGTCGAGGCCGCGAGAATCCGAAACCTCGCAGTGATCGGGACGCTCACCGAGACGATAATGCCGGGGATGGTTTCCATCGGCGACACCCGGCTCCCTGAGTTCCTGGAGGGGCAGCAGATCCTAGTCTGGGACGCGGCGTTGCAGAAGCGCGCGATGGCCAAGCTGTTCGGCAACGGCGTGGAGATCGAGACGCTGGACATCTCGCCGGAGATCGGCAAGGAAATCCCCCAGGTGGCTGGAAAAAGCCTTCTGCGCGTAAAGGAACTTTCGACCGTCGCGAAGTACTCCGACAAGGAGGTCAGCGAGCTGGACGTTTTTCTGAACCTTTTCCGTTCGTTCATATGGAAACGCGGGAAAATTCCAAGCACCGACGAAAGCCGCGACCTGCAGCTTGCCGCGCTTGGAACCATAGGCGACATAATGCCGCTTCTGGACGAGAACAGGATCATCGTCAAAGGCGGGCTCAGGTCGCTCGCGCCCGAGGGCGATTCGCCGGGCGGCGTCCCCGGGATGGGGCCAAGGCCGGGGATCGCCGAGCTTCTGGACAAACTGAAACTTTCCGGCACCCATTTCGACACGAAGGACGTTTCCTGGAAACTATGCCCGGTAATCAACGCCGCCCGCAGGATGGGCAAGCCGGAGAAGGCCGCGGAACTGCTTTTCGAGAAGGATCCCCGGGCCCGCGATCAGCTCGCCTATGAGCTGGTGGGCCTGAACAGACAGAGGAAGGAGCTTGAGGATGAAATCTGGGGCAGGGTTGAGCCGATGGCCCGCGACTCCTTTGCCGACTACGGTGAAAAGCTTGTGATGGTTTGCGGCGAGGAAATCAACAAAGGCGTAACGGGGCTTATCGCACAGCGGCTGGCAAGGAAATTCAATGTGCCGGCGGTCGTGGTCTGTTTCGCCGGCGGCGTCTGCACCGGCTCCATCCGCTCCGCGAGGGGCTACGTCATAGGCGGCCTGCTGGAACGGTTCGGCGATCTGTTCATAGATTCCGGCGGGCACGATTTCGCCGGGGGCTTCAGTCTGGTGGCGGATCACTGGGAGACCTTCGCCGAACGCCTGAAACTGGTGGCGCGGTCGATCGAGTTCTCCGAGGACGGGGAAAAGCGCAGCATCGGCATAGATGCGGAGCTTCCGCCGGAGTACCTCAAACCGGATCTGCTCTTCAAGCTGATTGACCGTTTCGCCCCCTACGGGAACGAGAACGAGCCGTTGGCCTTTCTTGCGAAGAAACTCGTAATCGAGGACTTGAACCTCGTCGGTAAAGGCGAGTCAAAACATGTGAAGATGACCCTTGCCGGCGGAAAGCACAAATGGCCGGCCCTGTTCTGGGACGCGGCGACCCGCGTCACGAACAAGGAATTCGGCAAGGGCGACACCATCGACGCGGTGTTCAGCATCTCGCGCGACTGGTACAAGGGCGTGGCCACGCCCCAGATGATGATAAGCGATTTAAGGAGGAGCGAGCGATGATGACGCACCGACTTCTGCCTTTCCTGTTCCTGCTTGCCGCGTTTGGCTGCACCGCGACGGAAACCCGGCAGAAGGAAGCCCTGTCCTATGAGTACGAATACGAGGAGGAGATCCCCGAACCCCGTTCGCTGTACCTGCGCTACGCCATCGCGCCGGAAAATCCCCGGCCAGGGGATCCCGTGACGATAGGGGTAAGGTACGGCCTCGGGGTGGAGGCCGCGGTGCTGATGATGGGCGAAAGAAGGGTAGGCAACCGGGCCCTGTTTTTCCCTGTAAGCTGCGAGGACGGGGAGCTGACCTTCAAGGCGACAGTGCTGACCGTCCCAACCACCGCGGGAGCCGGGCCTGCGGCAATCGTCCTTGAGACCCCGGAAGGCCCCGCGGCCGAAATCCCCCTCGAGGTGGTACCGCGGGAGTTCCGCACAGAGACGATCCGGCTGAACCCGGCGATGGCGGGCATACAGGCGGACGTCAGCCCGGAGAGGACCCGGCAGGCGCAGCACCTTTGGGCCGTCCTGGGCAGGGTGGGGGACGAGGCGCACTTTTTCGACTATTTCGTCCGCCCGGTCGAGTCCACCCGCCGTACCAGCCCCTTCGGCGCGCGCCGCGTGTTCGTCGGCGAGGACGGTGGCAGGAGCACGTCAATCCACGCGGGGATCGACTACGGCGTGCCCACGGGCACCCCGGTCTTCGCCAGCGGCGGTGGCAGGGTGGTGCTGGCCCGCGACAGGATTGTCTCCGGCAAATCGGTGATAATCGAGCATTTGCCGGGGGTATTCACGATTTTCTATCATCTGGACTCGATCCTCGTGGACGAGGGCGAGATGATAGGGACGGGCGAGGTTCTGGGACTGAGCGGCAACACGGGCTTTTCCACCGGGCCGCATCTTCACTGGGAACTGCGGGTTTTCGGGGAGAATACCGACCCGGACGCCATTGTCGCAAGGCCCCTGCTTGACAGAGCCGCGTTTTTGAGTAAACTTGGTTACTAGGGAAGCACTGATTTAATCCAATGGGGATTAAATCAGTGCTACTTAACCGCATTTGCGTACCATAGGGAGCAAATGCAGGGGGAACCGCTGATTCCGCTGCTTTATTCAGCGGTTCCCTAGGGATTGCGTATGCATAGGCCCTTCATCTTTACCCCCGGGAAAGGAGGTGAATTTTTTTGGCGTATATAGTCATTGACGACAACGAGCTTCTCGACAAAGCCATCAAGCGATTCAAGCGCATGGTGGAAAAGGAAGGCATAATCCGCGAGTTCAAGAAGCGGGAGTACTACGAGAAGCCCTCCACCATCCTTAACCGGAAGAAAAAGGCAATCGCCCGCAAGCTGATGAAAAAGACTCGTAAGGGCCGTGCGGAATACTAAAATCCCGCGCCCATGCCGCCGACGCGCCATTCGCGCCGGCGGTCGCACCGCGTTTTCGGTGCCCGGTTTTCCCCCGGCGATGTTTTTCCTGGTGATTTTCCCAATCATCGTCTTTCTCTCGTGCGCCACCGTTTCCCCGGTCGATGGACGTCCCCTCGATGTGGCGGCCACCCTGGATGACGTGCGGCCTTTGTGGCGGCCTTTCCCGGGCGGCGACGCCGGAACGACGGACATCTGCCTGGCCTATTTCTCTGGAAGGGTATCGCAACCGCGCCTTGAGTTCCATGCCCTGCGGATGTACCTTTCCAGCCCAGCCCTGCGGATAGTGGCGGCCGGCGGGAAGGACGGCACCACCGCGGATTACACCCTGAGCACGAGGGTCAGCAGTTTTGTCCGCGACAACGGGCTTCTGGCCGGCATCAACGCCCTGCCGTTCAGCCCGGTATCGGGCAGGGAAGGGGAGCTGAGGACGAACATCGGCCTCGTGGTTTCCGATGGCAGGATGATCTCGCCGCCGGAGCCCAGGCTCGATGCGCTGGTGTTTTTTGCGGACGGAAGCGCGGAGATAAAGTCCCAGGGCGACATTTCCTGCGTGGGGGACATAGCTAACGCCGTGGGTGGCTTTCGGCGTATACTGGAAGATTCCGAGTTAGTCCCGCGGGTGTTGGATTTGCAGCCCCGGCACCCCCGAAGCGCCGCCGGCATTTCCTCCTGCGGCAGGTTTCTGTACCTGCTGGCGATAGATGGCCGTCGCCGCGGCAGCGTCGGCACCACCGAGGCGGAAACGGCCCTTCTGCTGCGGGCCCTGGGAGCCGCCGAGGGGATCAACTTTGACGGCGGCGGTTCGACGTCCCTTGTCATGCGCTTTCCCGACGGCAGGATCCGCGTTGCGAACACCCCGATACACCGGCAGATCCCGGGCAGGGAAAGGGCCGTGGCCGGGGTGCTTGGGATTGGGAAACGCTGATACCTCTGATTTATTCAGTGCTTCCTAGCCAAAAATCCTCAGCGCAAGACAAAGCCTACCACGCCTGTAGCAAAGCGTGAAAAACTGCTATACTTTAAGCCATGGCATTACAAGACGAAGCGCAGCGCGCACTTTCTGACATGATTCTTTCGCATTCGGGTTGGCGAGGGGTTTTTGCCGTTTCGGGCGACGAGGAAGACGGGACGGCGGGGATAGGCGCGGGGCATAAGGTCATTGCCGCGGGCGCGGCGGCGGCGTTTGCCGGGTATCTGCGAAAACAGGCCCCCGGGGTTTCCCGACCCACCGTGCTGATTGGCTCGGATACCAGACCGACCGGCAAAGCCATTGCCGACGTGATGATCCCCGCGTTGCTTGCCTCCGGTTGCGGGGTTCGCTACGCCGGGTTCGTGGCCGCGCCAGAGATCATGGCCTGGGCCAGAGCCTGCGGCGCGGGTCACGGGTTTGTTTACATTTCGGCGAGTCATAACCCCATCGGCCACAACGGGCTGAAATTCGGCCTTGACGATGGGGGCGTCCTCCAGATGGAAGACGCGACCAGACTTGCCGAAAGTTTCCGCTTGCTTATGGCCGCACCGGATGGTTTGGCCCGTCTGGAAAAACTTGTCGCGGACGCCGACTCCGACGCCGTGGTGGAAGTGCTGGCCGCCGAACCTTCCGCGAAAAAAGAAGCGATGGATGCGTACTTTGCCTTTGCCGCCGAGGTGGCATGGTACGCCCAAGCCGGCAAGACGAACGACACGAAAGCCGTTCTGTCGCGGGGCATCGCGCAAAGACCCCTCGGCGTGTGTTGCGACTTCAACGGATCTGCAAGGTGCGTTTCGATAGACCGGGATTTCTTTGGCGATCTGGGAATCCGCTTCGACGCGATAAACGCGGAACCCGGGGGAATTGCCCACAGGATAGTTCCGGAGGGGGAGTCCCTCGATCCCTGTTGCCGCTTTCTGGAGGAACTGCAAGCCCGGGATCCGGCCTTTGTCCTTGGCTATGTCCCGGACTGCGACGGCGACCGGGGCAATATAGTCATCTGGGATGAAGTTCTGGGAAAGGCCCGGGCGTTGGAAGCGCAGGAGGTCTTCGCGATTGCCTGCGTCGCCGAGCTTGCCCATCTCGCATGGGACGGTGGCGGCAAATCGCCGGTTGCGGTGGTGGTGAACGATCCCACCTCGCTGCAAATCGACCGAATCGCCGAGGTTTTCGGGGCCGCGGTCTTTCGCGCCGAGGTTGGCGAGGCGAACGTGGTGGGGCTTGCCCGCCGACTGCGGGAAAAGGGCCATACGGTGCGGATACTCGGCGAAGGTTCGGCGGGGGGGAACATCACCCATCCTTCCGCGGTGAGGGATCCGCTTCACACCATTCTGGCCTTGGCGAAACTTCTTTCCATGCGGACGGAAGACGGCTCCGGGCGGTCTTCCCGTCCGGGCCTTTTTGAGCTATGGTGTAACCTGTCTGGTAAGGATTTTTACTACCGCGACAATTTCGACATTGTCGATGTCATCGCAAGCCTTCCGCATTTCGAAACCACGGGGGCTTACACCCCGGAGGCTTTGCTGAAGGTCGCGTGCAAGGATCACGGCGCGCTGAAAAGCCGGTATCAGGGTGTGTTCCTGCGGGAATGGGATCGGCGCAAGGACGAGCTGAAAGCCCTTTACGGTATTTACGGCTGGGATGCGATGGCTTACAATGGAACTAACGAGAAGAAGGACTTGGACGATTTCGGCGAGGCGGGTAGGGGAGGGCTGAAGATCCGTTTCCTGGACGCCGGCGGCAAGGCCGTTGCGTCGGTGTGGATGCGCGGTTCGGCCACTGAACCTGTTTTTAGAATCATAGCCGATGCCGAAGATGTACCGCGGGAAGGGGCGCTGGTCAATGCCGAGCGCGATCTTATAGAATGGCAGCGTCGCATGATGGTCGAGGCGGATGGCCTGGCTTTAGCCTGACGCGATTACAGGAGAAAAAAATGGGACAGCGAGGGGAACTTTTTTCCACAAGGGTTCTGCTACAGAACAGGACGTATTTTTTCAACGTCAAGGAAAACCGCATGGGCGATCTTTACCTGAACATCGTTGAAAGCAAGAACCGCGAGGACGGGGCCTTTGATCGGCAGTCGGTCATTCTGTTCGCGGACGACCTTCAGGAATTCCTAAAAGGGTTCGATGATTCCTTGCGCATATTGGAGAAGGAAATACGCGAAAGGCGGCGCACGACGCGGGCAGAGCGCGGGCCGCGGGACGAGCGCAATGGCCGCGATGCGCGGGACAGCCGCGATTCCCGCGGTGCCAGGGAGGAAAAGGGCCGGCCGAGAAACGGCGACCGCGGCGAGGGTTTCGGCGGTCGCCCCCGCACAGACGACAGAAGGCCCGGGCAGGACAGGCCGCGCAGGGATCGTCCCTCCGGTAAGGAAGATCGGCGCGTGGTGGTAAAAAAACGCTAGGGTGCGTTAACGCTATCTAAAACCGACCAAGAAAGGGCAGCATAAAACCATTCCCCGTCTCTTTTGGCAGATATTTTGCATCTGTTAGTATGATCCTCGCTTATGTACACACCATGAATTGCTAGAATAACAACTTTTGGTTGGGTCGAAGTTGTATCCTTTTGTGTAGTGTTAACACGCCCTAGCAAAATACCAAGGTTCACAAGCGAAAATTTCCCTGGCCCTTGATTTCCTCTCAAAATTGTGTTAAAATCTAAGCGGTACTGCTAGCCCTTGGCATCCATGACGATGTTGCGACAATATAGCGGGCATAGAATATGGCTTAAAAATCGATAGTTAGGGCAAAGTAATTTGGTACAATCTATTGGGGGAGGTTCTTTACGATGGAAGGCATGAAATACTGCATTGTACGGACGTATTCGGCCGGGGTTTTTGCAGGTTACATAGAATACCGCAAAGACCAGGAGGTCGTACTTAGGGAAGCGCGACGTATATGGTATTGGGAGGGAGCGGCGACACTTTCACAATTGGCCCAAAGCGGCACGTCTCTGCCGGAGAAATGCAAATTTCCCGAACCGGTCGACAGGATCACGGTCTTGGGAACCATCGAAATCTTGGACTGCACGGAAAGAGCCAAAGAATCAATAGCGTCGGTTCCAATCTGGAGGGCCTAAAGGGGGCAATTTTGATATAACGGGTACTTGCATAAAATGCCGGCCCATGCTATAACAGTGTCTTATAGAATGGCGAGGGGTGAGGAGGATTTTATGCTAAGTGTTCAGAGTGAAATCGTCGACAATTCCACCTTGGTGGGGGAAGGTCTTTTTCCTGATTTTGGTAGAAAACTCGACTTGTTTTCAACTTCAGGGTCAGGCATGGCTTCGGGTTTTGGCTACATCGATGGATCAGGCTCCGGCACGGATTTCAATTCCGGCTACGGGGACGGCTCGGGTTACGGCGATAACTTTGGCTACAACCACGGCTCAGGCTCCGGTTCCCTTTCAGGCACTGGGTTGGGGTGTGGACATGCCAATGGTATCGGCACCGCCTTAGGTACAGGTGGGGGTGGCGATAATGAACTTGGTGCAGCTTCGGCATAGACGGGGTTCGGATCCCAACCACGGTTCCGGACACGGCTCGGGTTTTTGCAGCGGTTACGGCGACGGCTACGGCTGTGGTTTCGGCCATGGCTCCAACTTCGCCTCCAGTTCCGGTTTCAACGCCGTTTCTGGCCACGACTCAGGCTTCAACAAAAGCCATTTTCCCAGCAACGGCTCCAGCGGCGGTTTGCGTCCCGACTCCAAAACCGATGGTTATTCGGCTTTTGGATCCGGGAACGGCCACGGAAGCGGTTCGAGCTTCGGCTCTGGCTGGGATTAATCGACACCGAGTAAGTCCTAGAGAAGCACTGATTTAATCCCCCTTGGATTAAATCAGTGCTTCTCTAGGACTTACTCGGCGTTCCCTCGAGACTTTCCTCCTGCGGCCCAAGGAAGATGCCTATCTTCGGCAGACTTGCGAGCAGGGGGAGGCCCACGAGAGCCGTCCCGGCGGAAAACACAAGCCTTTCGATGGGCGCCGCGAACGTAAGGAACATCCACAATTCCCTTGGGTGATCGAAAATCACTAGGCCGAAAAAGTTGCCTATGCTTGCGCCGCCGGCCATGCCGCCAAAGGCGCAGAGCATCAGCGCGGGGAATTTCAGGGCGCGGTTTCGGCCGGCAAGGATCCGGCCGGCGAACAGGCTTCCGACAAGCAGGGCGACAAGGCCCGCGCCGTAGAACACCAGCGGAAGCCTGACAAGGCTGCGCCCGGTCTCGTGGCTGAACCACAAGACGGTGCCCAAAAGAAAGACGATTATGCCGCCGTTGATGACGAAGCTGCCCCTCCGGCTGATCCTGACCGGAGGCCAGCTCCCCCAAGCGATGCACCCCGAGGTAAAGGCCGTGACGGTTCCGACGACGAAGGTCGCGGGCCCCATCCACGCGGTGTGCGGGGCAATAAGGCTGCCGACGAAGCCCCCGGCCGCGGCGCACAACGCCCCGGCGAGCGGGCCGAAAAAGATCCCGGCAAGCGGGGTCAGCGCGGCGGCGAACGAGAAGCTTCTGCCGGTGCCAAGCATGGGGATCGTGGGAATCAACTGCGCGGCCGCGCTTACCGCGGCCCACACCGCGATAAGCGCGATGTGTACTTTCGCTGGGCGGAAACTCGTTCCGCTGTTCATTATTATGCTCATGCGTTTTATTCTAGCTTTTTTGCGCCGCCGGTTATAGGGGCTTTGTATGGATTTTTGCGAGAGATGCAAGCACCCCGGCGAGTTCCGCGGGAGTCGCCGCCGGTTTATCGAGGGGCAGATGGCCTTGCAGATCCCGCGAGAGGCGAGGGATGCCGGGCAGGAGTATCCCTGCAGAGGCCAGCTCCCCCTCGCGGTCGAAAACCTCGGCCGCGCTTCCGTCAAGAATCACCCTGCCGCGGCTCATTACGACAAGCCTTTGGGCATATTCGGCGGCCACGCGGATGTTGTGCGTGACCAGAACCACCGCGCAGCCCTTGCGGTGCAGATCCGCGAGTATCTCCATTATCATTCGGGAGCCGCGGCTGTCCTGACCGGCAAGGGGCTCGTCCAGAAGGAGTATCCTTGCGCCCATCGCAAGAACCGCCGCAAAGACGGTCTTTATCCTGTCGGCCTTGCACAGCGCCGGCGGAAAGGCGTCGCGGCTGTCCTGCAAGCCGAGCGTTTCCAGCGACTCCTCGACCCTGCGCCGG
>Ga0209755_10002676_pt1 | contig 23952 bp, 20 predicted proteins | sample TergutCo191P1_FD_187301 | JGI IMG/M metagenome (GOLD analysis project Ga0209755, IMG submission 187301) | Cornitermes sp. P1 segment gut microbial communities from Petit-Saut dam, French Guiana - Co191P1 (SPAdes) (version 2) | ecosystem: Host-associated > Arthropoda: Insects > Digestive system... | reverse complement strand
TTGGGTTTGTGGAAATAATGGATAAAAACCATTTAAAGATTCGCGTTTGGGAGCGCGGAAGCGGAGAGACGCAGGCCTGCGGAACAGGAGCATGCGCGGCGGCGGCGGCGGCGGTGCTTAACGGATATTGCGAGAAAGGCGAAGATATAAAAGCTCAGCTTCCGGGCGGCGAGCTGATAATTAATTATTCTGATGAAACCGTTTACATGACAGGCGACTGTGTTAAAATCTTTGACGGAGTTGTCGAAATTTAAGTAATTTTCGCGGCTAATAAAATTTTTACAAAATAGAACAAAATAATAAATTTCTGATATACTGTAAGCTGTCATGATAATTATTTTAGTTTAGGAGAGCCATTATGAAAAAAATTTTTTTAATATTTACGCTGGCGTTTCTTTCGGTACCGCTGCTTTTTACGCAGGAGAGCGGCGTTACATCATCAAGTGAATTGTTTCTTCAGATTTCTACGCTTCCCGAAGCAAAGATAGGATACAAGCATAATTTTATATTTCCTGTTTTTCAGGGAGATAACCCGCTGACATCGGGTAATAACCTTAAACTTGACCTGACGGCTGAGGTTACTCCGATTTCACTTAACGGAATTATTCAAGCTGAACTGACGCCGATAGCATTTTTAAAATTCACCGCCGGAGTCAGGCTTGGCGCGGGCTGGCATATAAATCTTTTTGGAGGCAATCTTTACGGAACAGGGTTTAATTTGATTAATACTGATAAAAGCGAATTATATAAAGGCGGCGCGTTTGACGCGCTTATGTTAAAGACATATATCGGCGGAACTTTTCAATTTGATTTAGCCGCGGTTATTCCCGGCGACTGGAATCATGTTGTTATGCAAACATATCATGAAATTAATTACCACGCAAACACAAGCGCGAAAAACGGAGAGCCATGGTATTTTGAATCCGATGACGGCGAAAACCGAAACGGTTTTAACTATTTTGGAAACATTGTAATCGGTTATCAAATGCCGATTTTTCTTAATATGGTCGCGTTCATGGCTGAGATGGATTTATATCTATACGATAATGTTCAAAGCCTAAACGGAAAAAATCGTGAATCGTGGGGTGATAATTTAATCAGATGGAAATTTTCTAATATTTTAAATTTCCAGGTTACAGATCAGTTCAGCATTGCTTTAATTACGCAGTTAAGAACACAAAGAAATTTTACAAACTATAAAAAAAGTGATGAGCCGCAGCTGCATTATCAAGAACGTGATTTAAAAACATCAGATCCTCTGCGCTTTGAATTCTACCGTGTCGCCGCGATAATAACTTTTAAACTATAGAAATATTCCGCGCGGCGGTTTGTGCAAATTGTTTTTACCGCGCGGCTTTTAGCATCATTATTAATCTGTCAAAGCTGTGCGCTTTTTATAATAAAATGATTCCGGCTTTTTTGCATTCTGTTACTGTTTGTTCGTCCCACACAGAAACCTGTACTTCGCCTATATGAACTTTCTGAAGTATGAGCATGCACAATCTTGACTGACCGATGCCGCCTCCCATTGTTAAAGGAAGTTTTCCTTCAAGCAGCGCTTTATGGAACGGATAATTTCTCCGGTTATCGCAGCCTGCCTTTGTAAGCTGAACATCCAGTGATTTTTCGTCGACGCGGATTCCCATCGAGGAAATTTCCAAAGCGCAGCCAAGCAATTCATCCCAGAACATGATATCGCCGTTTAATGTCCAGTCATCATAATCGGGAGCGCGTCCGTCATGCTTTTTGCCGGACTTTAACACATCGCCAATTTGCATAATAAAAACAGTTTTATGCTCTTTTACATAAACATTTTCTCTTTCCTTGGAAGACATATCAGGGTATAAATCTTCAAGCTGCTGCGTTGTAATAAATTTTACATTGCGCGATAAGCTGATGTTTACGGAAGGATATAATTTTTTTATTTCATCAAGCGTATCGCAGATTGCGCTAACTATCGCGGTTACGGTTTCTTTCAGAAAATTCTCGTTACGCGACGATTTATCAATTACTTTTTCCCAGTCCCATTGATCAACATAAATTGAATGAAGATTGTCCATTTCTTCGTCGCGGCGTATCGCGTTCATATCGGTATACAAACCTTCTCCGGCGGGAAAATTATATTTATAAAGCGCCATTCGTTTCCATTTCGCGAGGGAGTGGACAATCGCCGCCTTTGTTCCTGTTTCCTTAATATCAAACTCAACAGGGCGTTCAATTCCGTTTAGGTCGTCGTTTAAGCCGCTTTGCGGTTCAACAAAAAGAGGAGCGGAAACTCGTTTAAGATTGAGAGCGGCCGATAAATATTTTTCGAAAAGTCTCTTTATATTTCCGATAGCTGTCTGTGTTTCATACAACGACAGAACCGGAACATAATTATCCGGGATAATTAATTTACTCATGATATTTTCCTGTATATTTTTATCCTGATAATTCTGCAATCAGGATAAATTTATTTTATAATAAATACGGAAATTAAACTACAATTTGTCCGCTAAATTTTTAATTTCGTCCGCGGCTACGGGCATGTTTCGGTTTCGATAATGAATCACCATAGAGAGCATCTCGGTTTTTAACAAAGCTCTGGCTCCCGGATCATTAAGATTTGCCTGCAAATCTGGAATTACCAAAACAACATTCGGCATGATCCAGTCAGGATCAAAAACAACACCCGCGTTAGCAAGTCTTATCAAAGGAAAGTAATACATATTTTCAATGCCGTATTCTCTCGCCGCGATTTGCGAAAGGGAATCCAGCCATACAATATTGTGTCTTGACGCTCCCTGGAGGACCAGCTCCTCCCGTACCGGCGGAGTTACAACGGCAGGCTCCGGCTGGCGAGTTATAACCACAGGCTCCGGCAGAGGGGTTATAACCACAGGCTCAGGAGTTACAGCCGGAGGTTCGGGCTGGGGAGTTACAGCGGCTGGTTCGGGTGTTCGTGCAGGTTCTTGTCTTGGAGGAGGTTCAGGCGCTGGTTCCGGAGTGCCTGCGCATCCAAATAATGCTATAGCGGCAATTAAAATTATTAACGCAGTAATACTTTTTTTATACATATAACCTCCATTTAATATTATTTATTTTACAATACATATATATATAAATAAACATAATTTTTATATTTTTTTAAAATTACGCGTTTTTTATTTTACGGTTTGGCTGAAAACGCCGTCCCAATCTTCCGGCGGAGGGTTATCTTTATATAAAAGGCACCGTTCACGCATAAGCCGGCTTGGAGTGTCATTCGGCCGGTATTTTATTACTGTGTTAAAATGTTTTAGGGCAAATAACCATTTTTCATCAAAGTAATTTTTTAGCCCATGTTCGTAATGTTCATTTATTTTTCTTTGTAATTTGTCAATATTATCTTTTAACGAAATTAACTCGTATATATTCATCGCGTTGTATCTGCCAAGAAGATATACGCGATCCAGATACCTAAACTCAAAATCATTGGAGCATTTTTTAAAAACATTCTCGCTTACAATAATTTCTGTACCGTATATTTTATTTATATTTTCCAGTCTGCTTGAGACATTCACAGTATCGCCTATAACGGTATAATTTAGCCTCTCTTTGTAACCGAGATTTCCCACAAGTACTGTGCCTGTATGAATACCTATGCGGGTCAGAAACGGAGCCTTCCCCTTATTGTTCCATTGGTTAAAAAGAGTATGCAGATTTTTTTGAACCGTAATAGCGGCATTACAGGCCTTTTTCGCGTGATCATCCATTTGAACCGGCGCGAACCAGAAAAGCGGCTGAGCCGCGGCGTTTAACAGCATCATGTCGCGTAAACTTGCGCCGGCTACTATCAATGTAGTAAACAGCATTAAAGCAACGGTATAATTTTTCTTTATAATAAACGAAACAGCGAGAATTATGACACATAACAACAGCACAGGCATCATATAAATATTTATCATAAGGGAAAAGGCGATATTTATGGCGTGTTTATCTTCCTGAACAAATACATATGTCGCGCATATAATGCTGTAAATTATTACAGCGGCCGCGATATATTTCTTTTGCCTGTTTAATATGCCGGCTGATATAAAGGGTCAGGTCTTTGTTTCTGTATGCGTTTGATACAGTAAAAGAAGTTTTAAAAACGTGATAATTATCGCCGTCTTCGATATTTTTAAGTTTCTCATTATTGTACGGCATAAAAACAGGCAGATTAAAATTTCTTGCGAGCATAAGTTCCCTGTCTGAACCGCTGCCGGAAAAAATCTGAAAGTTTTGTAAATTTATTTTCGGCATGCCTGAATTAAAATTACCTGAAGTAAAAGCATAGGGTGAAGTTATAATTATTAATGTGAACAGGATATAAATTCTACCCATGCGATTTTGCCGCACGGCGTAAAACTTATTTTTTCTAAGACTGCAAATTTTATTCATGTCGCCCGTTAACTTTTAATCCAGATACATTACCTTAAAAAATTTAAGATTTGGAATTCCGTAAGTCGGGTCGTAGACAGACAATTCAAAAGTATCCAGCATTCCGCTTCCAAATTGAGGTTCATTGTCAATTGTTATATCGTACCAAATCTCCATGCTGGATGAAACATTCCCTTTTTTATATTCTTTTATTACCGTGTTCATTTCATTCTCGTTTAAATGTCTTTCTATAAAAATATAATAATGGTTTACTATATCTTCGGATAACTTTGCCTGCAGAGGCTTATTCATTTCCGAAAGATTAATAATTCCTTCCTCTTCTATGAAAATTATTTTAAAATTGATGCTGTCAAAACTGCCCAGTGCGTCCGATTCTTCATCAAGATAAATATAAATATTCGCGTTGTTTCTGTTTATATCAATTTTATAATCGCCGATCATTATAAAACTTTCTGTTAAATCAAAACTTTGTATTTGATATTCAAAAGCATATTGAATCGGTACGCAGAAAAATTGATTGTTTTTGCCGTCATTTACAATGTATGCCGCCACAGTATTATTAAACGTAAAATTATAGCTGCGCTGGTTAGACCTTGAGTCCCGCTGCACCGCCGCCTGTGTTGAAGCGCAGCCTGAATAAATTACAGCCGCTGCTAAAACTAAAACATTTAAACTGGTTATAATAATTTTTCTCATATATATAATATAAACCTGTAATATATATATTGTCAATTTTTCATAAAAATTCGTTCTTTTAACATTTGTGTTTTAATGATATAATCTCGTATATGAATCTTATGCTTGTTATAACCGGTTTTCTGGCGCTGGCTATCGGATTACTGGGCTCGGTTGTTCCGGCGCTGCCGGGACCTCCTGTCAGCTTTATCGGCTTATTATTAATACATTTCGCCGGATACGGAGAGTTCAGTGTCCTGTTCTTGGTGATATTAGGCATAATAACAATCGCTGTAATGACTGCTGATAACTTTCTTCCGGCGTGGATGACAAAACATTTTGGCGGTTCAAAAAAAGCCGTGATTGGATCTATTATAGGTCTTATCACCGGAATGATTTTTTTCGCTCCGATTGGAATACTGGCAGGTCCATTTCTTGGCGCGCTTGCCGGGGAACTAATCAACAGATCGATTGAATCAAAACGAGTAACAAAAAAAATAAAAACATCAAATGAAACCAGCGCAATGTCAAATGAAGATGTTAATATTGAAACAGAAAATAAAACCGCGGATATGTCAATAAAAGAAAGCGGTAAAAAACCAAGTCCGCTGAAAGTGGCGTGGGGAGCGTTTCTCGCGTTTATTGTCGGTACCGGAGCGAAATTAATTCTTTGCGGTTTTTTGATTTACTTCGCTTTTAAAGCCGTGTTCGGATCGTAAACCTTTTCATATTGTAATTAATATCTTACTGTAATTCTTCGGTAGTATTTTTTTTAAGACTTTTGTATACTGCTTACCTAGGGAGTTTATATGTCAACAATAGTTGAAAGCGGTTCTATGAATTTGAAAAAATCAGGTAATGGAATAAATGTCCTTATTCTAGGCAGTATTATGCAGCTCTTTTTAGGAGTCTTGTATATATGGAGTATATTTGTAGAACCTGTCCATAGGGAATTTAATTGGCGCATAGACAGCGTAAAACTTACAGCTTCATTTATGCTTAGTTTTTTTGTTATTGGAATTATTGTCGGCGGAAAGCTTGTTCCTAAAATCGGATCGCAAAAAGTTGTGCTCGGCGGAGGATTATGTCTTGCGCTTGGAATGTTATCTACATCCCTGCTGCCGTCAAGCGTTCCGTGGATAATGTATATTACTTACGGCATCATCGGAGGATTCGGCGTAGGTTCAGGATATAACGCGATAATTGTAGCCGCGCAAAAATGGTTTCCGCAAAAACGCGGGCTTGCGACAGGCATTGTTGTATGCGCGTTTGGTTTATCAACTGTTATTTTCGCGCCTCTTATAAATACATTGATAGCTAGATTTGATGTGAGAAATACATTCCTGATTCTTGGAGGCATTTTCTTTATCGCGACAATATCATTTTTCAGATTTATCCGCCTGCCTGACGACATCGCCGCCTCATCGTCAGCTAACACCGCTGCCGCCGCGCTGCTTGCGAGAAGACAGTATGTATTAACAGAAACAATAAAAACAAAGCAATACTATTTTATCGCGGTGTCGCTGGCTTTCGCGACAGCCACTTTTTTTATTCTTAATCCTTCCTTAATAACATATTCCACCGCGCGGGGAGTTCCCGAATTCGGAACAATTATTGTAATGTTGACGGGTGTCGCGAACGCGTGCGGACGGCTTGTTGTTCCGCTGTTATCTGATAAAATCGGACGTGAAAAAGCCGCGCTTATAGTAATTTTTGCTATATCAATAAGCGCTGCGGCTTTAACAATCGCGCAGGGAGGAATTTTTATCGCGGCGGTTCTTGCAACTTCTTTTTGCTTCGGCGGACTTCCGGGATTGTATGCGGTTCTCGCATCGGATTACTTCGGAATTAAAAACGCCGGCGCTAACTACGGAGCAGTCATGATGGGTTTCGCGTTCTCTGCGCTTGTGTTCCCGATATTAATCGGTTTTATACAAAACAGCGTTGTAAAATTTGCCGTTCTTTCAGTGATGGCTGTATTCGGCATTATATTGATAATAATACTATTATTATCAAAGAAAAAATTTGAGGAAGCGAATGCCTAAAAGATTGCTGATGGGCAATGAAGCGATTGCTCTTGGCGCAATACGCGCCGGCATCAGCGTTGTTACAGGTTACCCCGGCACTCCTTCAACGGAAGTTCTTGAGACAGTCGCGAAAAATAATGACGGCAGTATTTATATCGAATGGTCTGTAAATGAAAAAACCGCGCTCGAGGTTGCGGCAGGCGCTGCGTTCGCGGGTGCGCGCGTTATGGTGACAATGAAACAGGTTGGGCTTAACGTCGCCTCCGATCCTTTAATGAGTCTTAACTATCTTGGCGTCAAAGGCGGCATGGTCGTCGTTGTAGCGGATGATCCGGGGCCTATTTCATCGCAGACAGAACAGGACACGCGGCACTTTGCAAAATTCGCAAAGTTCGCGTTATTCGATCCTTCGACGCCTGAGGAAGCGTATCTTATGATAGTTGACGCGTTTGAACATTCCGAAAAATACGGCGAACCTGTGATCTTTCGTCCGACAACACGCGTCTGTCACAGCTGCGCTTCTGTGGAAATTCTTGACGCTCTTCCAAAACCGAAACCCGGCGGATTTATTAAGGACCCGGGCTGGGTGATTTTTCCCCGCCTTACGTACATTAATAAATCCAAGATAGAAGAAAATTTAAAAAAGATGAGCTGTGAATTTTCTGAATACAATAAGAATATTTATTCTAAAACCGAAAATTCGACTGAAATAAAAAAAGGAATCGCGTCAGGAGGAGTCAGTTACGCGTATGCGGCGGAAGCGTTAAGCGAAATTAACAATACAGATTATAAACTTCTAAAAATTTCTGCGTATCCTTTTCCTGATAAACTCGCGTTGAATTTTTTAAATAATCTTGATGAAGTTCTGGTAATCGAAGAACTTGATCCTGTAATCGAAAATGAACTTATCAGGCTTTGCGGATTACATAATTTAAATATAAAAATTCTCGGAAAACAAAGCGGGCATATCCAAATCGCTGGGGAAAATTCTCCCGATAACGCCGCGAAAGCGATTTCCGGTTTCCTTGATGTGTCACCTAACGTTCAAAATCAGGATTCTGAAACACCTTATTCAGCATTAAACGCTTCGCAATCTCCGCCGCCCGCTCTGCCTGTGCGTCCTCCTGTGTTATGCGCCGGCTGTCCGCACCGCGCGTCTTTTTTCGCGGTAAAGGAAGCGACAAAAGGAAAGCCCGCGGTTTTCTCGGGCGATATCGGCTGTTACACGCTTGGCAACGTTATGCCGCTTAACATGGTGGACACCTGCTTGTGCATGGGCGCGGGCATTACTGTTGCGCAGGGACTCCAGCGCGTTGAGCCTGATGTTTATCATTTTGCATTTATCGGCGACTCGACATTTTTTCATACCGGAATTCCCGGATTAATCAACGCCGTTTATAATCAAACAGATATTATTATTGTTATTCTTGATAATTCCACAACAGCGATGACAGGAAATCAGCCGCATCCCGGAATGGGCATAACCATGATGAATACAAAAACTAATAAAATCAGCATCGAAAAAATTGTCAAGGCTTGCGGCGTTACCGAGATCGAAAAAGTTAATCCGGTTTGTCAGATTGACGCTAAAGACGCTGTAGAAAATTTGATGAAAAAAAAAGGAGTGCGCGTTCTAATATTTGAAGAGCCGTGCATCATGATTAATGGTTCAAAAACCGAAGATCGCCCAACAGTTGATATTGATTTTGCAAAATGCACAGGATGCGGCGCCTGTGTTAAAAAAATCGGCTGTCCCGCAATGAGTATCGAGAATAAAAAAGCTGTTATAAATTCTTCACTTTGCGCAGGCTGCCTGTTATGCGTAGATTTATGCCCGGTGAACGCAATAAATTTTAATATTCAGATAACAGATGATATAATTCAAATATTAGATGAAGCAGGCGAATTTGTAGTTGATGACGAAGATGACGGATAATAAAAAAGGTTAGAATGAATTATGACATATAATTATATAATTGCCGGAGTAGGCGGACAGGGAACAGTGCTTGCGTCAAAATTGATCGCGGCTGCCGCGATGAAAAAAGGTTTTGATGTACGGACAACAGAAACAATCGGGATGGCTCAGCGCGGCGGCTGTGTGTTCGGCCATGTCCGTATCGGAGAAAAAATTTTCTCGCCGTTGATTCCGCAGGGAAAAGCTGACGCGTTGATTGCCTTTGAACCCGCTGAGGCTGTGCGGCAGCTTTCTTATCTGCGCAAAGACGGAATCGTAATTGTCTGCGATAATCCTGTAAAACCTGTTACGATTTCTTCGTCAGGAAATTATGAAGCGAAAACGATGATGGATTATTTAAAATCCAATACCGCGAAAATAATCAAAGCTGATATAAAAAAACTGCTTGATAACAGCCAAACCGCTTCAGTCGGAGTTAAAACTTTAAATGTTTTTCTTTTGGGAGCGGCGGTGCAAAGCGGAATATTTCCGTTCGATGCGGATACATTAATGAGCATATTGAAGGAAGTTCTTCCTAATCGTATACTGGAGATGAATTTAAAAGCTTTTGAGTCGGGACGGCGGTTACACTCATAAAAATCTAATCAGTTAAAGGGGCATTATTATAATGGATACGTTTAATCAAATAAAAAAAGCAATCAAACACGCGATGAAAAGCGAATTTTACAAAAAACATTTCGCGGAAATAAAAATAAACGATTTGAATTCGATGGACGATTTTGATAAACTTCCCTTTACCGATAAGGAAGATCTGCGTCAGGCGTATCCGCTTGGACTTCAGGCAGTTCCCGATGAAAAAATAATACGCATTCATACATCATCAGGAACAACAGGCACGCCTGTGATTATTCCCTACACAAAAAAAGACGTTGATGACTGGGCTGTAATGTTCAAGCGATGTTACGAAACAGCCGGATGCACAAACCTTGATCGTATTCACATAACGCCGGGCTACGGTTTATGGACAGCCGGCATTGGGTTTCAAGCGGGAGCCGAGCTGTTAGGCGCATTAGCGATACCGATGGGACCCGGCAATACGGACAAGCAGATAAAAATGATGATCGATTTAAAATCGACTGTTATCTGCGCGACATCGTCTTACGCGCTTTTGCTTGCCGAAGAAATTGAAAAACGGGGAGTACGCGATAAAATTCACCTTAAAAAAGGCGTTATCGGATCGGAACGGTGGGGAGATAAGATGCGCCAGCGCATAGCGGGTGAACTCGGCGTGGAGTTATACGACATTTACGGCCTTACGGAAATCTACGGGCCGGGTATCGGTATCGACTGCGAGTATAACACCGGAATGCACATGTGGACAGATTACCTCTATTATGAAATTATCGATCCAAAAACCGGCAAGCCTGTTCCCGAGGGAGAAGTCGGTGAAATAGTTATTACAACTCTGCAAAAAGAAGGCGCGCCGTTAATCCGCTACCGTACGCACGATCTGACGCGCTCAATTCCCGGCAAGTGTAAGTGCGGACGCGAATATCCAAGAATCGATAGAATAATCGGCCGCTCCGATGATATGGTAAAAGTGCGCGGCGCGATAATTTATCCAAGCAGAGTAGACGAGCTGCTTGCGGCGATTGAAGGAGTATCAAGCGAATATCAGATCATGATCGATCACATGAACGGAAAAGATCTGCTAACGCTCTTCTTTGAAACTAAGCTCGATCTGCATACGCACGCCGCGGCGCTTGAAAAAACTGTTGAGCATGAGTTTAAATTAAAAATCGGCCTTACGCCGAAAGCAAAAGCGGTAGGCATGGGCGAGCTGCCCCGGAGCGAAAAGAAATCAACGCGGGTTTTTGACAACAGGTATTAAGGAAACGTTATGGGAAATAATTCGATACGCAACCGGATAACATTCGGCGCCGGCACTATCGGCAGGGACATGGTTTATTCCATTGTCAGTATGTTTTTGATTGTTTTTCTTACAGAGGCAATGGAGCTGTCTGACAGCACCATGTGGTGGATAACGGGTATTATTTTTATCGCACGTATATTTGACGCGCTGACAGATCCTGTTATGGGATTTATTATCGATAATACTAATACACGCTGGGGAAAATTCAAACCGTGGCTGACAGCGGGCGCGGTTCTGTCACCGATTTTTACAGTGCTTCTTTTCGCTGATTTTGGACTTCAAGGTTCCGGTTTTATTATCGCGTTCGCGGTATTTTATTTTATGTGGGGCATCAGCTATACTCTACATGATATCTCCTACTGGTCGATGCTTCCTGTTCTGAGCGTAAATCAAAAGGAGCGGGAAAAAATCGGAGCGCTCGCGCGTATATTCGCTAACATCGGACTCTTCTTTGTTGTTGTAGCGATACTGCCGATAACGGGAATGTTAGGTGAAAAGTTCGGCTCTGAGGAAAAAGGATTTTTTATTTTCGCGGTTTTCGTTTCCGTGTTCATGGCATTAGGTCTTTGCGTAACTATTTTCGGAGTAAAGGAAACCGGGATTGTTATAAATAAAAAACAAAAGACTCCGTTACGTGAACTTTTCGGCGTAATATATAAAAACGATCAGCTTTTTATCACCGCGATTGCAATGTCGCTTTTTATGATTGGTTACATGACAACAACGTCATTCGGCGTTTATTTCTTTAAATACGCTTACGGTGATGAAGGAATGTATTCAATTTTCGCAGCGATATTGGGCGTTTCGCAGTTAACAGCGCTTTCTGTTTTTCCGCTGTTCAGCAAAAGATTTAACCGCAGAACATTGTATACAGGCGCGATTTTTTCAGTAGTGCTTGGATACGTTATCTTTTTTTTCGCTCCTGTAACAAATATGATATTCATCGGCATCGCGGGCGTTCTTTTATTTTTCGGACAGTCATTCATTCAGCTTTTAATGCTGATGTTCCTGGCTGACTCGGTCGATTACGGACACTGGAAACTCGGCAAGCGCAATGACAGCATTTCGTTTTCTATTCAGCCTTTAATAAATAAAATGGGCGGAGCTGTCGGCTCAGGAATTGTCGCCGCTGTTGTCATCATCTCCGGTATAAATACAGCTAACACAGCCGCGGATGTAACAGAAGACGGACTTCTCCTGATGAAAGCGGCAATGCTGATTCTACCTATGCTGTGCATCATTGTCAGTTATATTCTTTACAGGTGGAAGTTTAAAATTGACGCCAAGTTTCACGCTCAAATTCTTACCGACTTACGAGAAAGAGGAGATTTGGCAAAGGAAGAATTTGCTTAGCAAATATTATACTTCTTGATAATTTAATTTTGCAGGCACCGGAAAAAATTAATCAAAAGTTATTCAGCTGTTCTTGATCAAAAGCCCGTCCCACGCCGGCAATGTAACCGCTGCGGCGTCCTTTTGCAATGTTTCACCTGATGCCGCGATTAATTGGGTTCCTGAAAAAAGACCGCTGTATTTTTTGGGAATCTTTACTGCTTTTGGCGAAAAATTAAGCGCGGTTGTATAAATATCATCATCAAGTTTTCTTTGATAAATGATTATTCTGTTATCTGCAAATACCGGAATAAATTCGCCGTAAACAAGGCATTTGATGTTTTTGCGGAGCGCGATCAATTCTTTATAAAAATTCAAGATCGAATCAACGTCATTTTTCTGTGACGCGTAATTAATTATTTTATAATTGCCGTTAATTCCAAGCCACGGTTTTACTTTGCTGAATCCCGCGTGTTCGCTTTCGTCCCACTGCATCGGAGTGCGGGCGTTATCGCGCGATGAGGCTTTTATCCATTTCCAGCGAAGCAGTTTTGAGATTAACAATTTTTTCATCAGCCTGTTTAAGCCGTGGCTTACAACATCGTCAAGATCATCAAAACTTTCAAAATCAAAATTGGTCATGCCGATTTCCTGGCCCTGATAAATGAAAGGAGTGCCTCTTAGGGTCAGCTCAAACAGTGCGAGCATTTTCGCGCTTCTTTCCCAGTATTTTTTTTCAATTTCCGCCTGCCGCGAATTTTTTGAAATTCCTGAAAATAAATTTTCCTTCGCGGCTCCAAAGTGAGAAACAATGCGCGGCTGATCGTGGTTTTCAAGATAAACCGCGTTCCAGTCAAGGCCGCGCTGCCATTTCGCGATTACATCAAGAAGCCTGCGCGCGCGGAATTTTATTGGTATAAATTGCGCTACAACGCGGTCAACTTCTAAATGATCAAAAAAGAAAAGCATGTTAAGTTCTCTGCGGTCTTCGTTACATAAAAGTTTTGCATCTTCCAAACCTACAAAAACCGTTTCGCCCACTGTAAAACAATCGTATTTATCAAGCACATCGCGCCTTAATTCGCGTAATACTTCATGATTGCCTTCCTGCGATTTAAAATGTTCCAAACCCTGCACAGCAAGGCTTTTCTTCCCGTCTTCTAAACTTGTCTTGTAAATAATGTTTATTACATCGCAGCGGAAACCGGACGCTCCTTTATCAAGCCAGAAACGAAGGATATTTTTTACTTCTTCTATAACTTTTTGGTTTTTATAATTTAAATCGGGCTGTTTTTTATCAAAGAGATGAAGATAATATTCGCCGCTTTTCTCATCGTACTCCCATGTGCCGCCCGTAAAAAAACCTGTCCAGTTATTCGGAGGCTTTCTTTTTCCGCACCTGTCTTTTTTTCCCGGCTGCCAAATATAGTAATCGCGGTAAGGACTTTTCTTATCGCGGCTTTTTATAAACCACTCATGTTCGTCCGAAGTATGATTAATAACCAGATCCATAATAATTTTTAAGCCGCGCTTTTTCGCTTCCGCGAAAAGTCTTTCCATGTCAGCCATCGTTCCGAATTTTGGATTGATCGAATAATAGTCGCTTATATCATAACCATTATCGGCGTCAGGGGATTTGTAAACGGGAGACAGCCAGATAACATCAGCGCCAAGTTCCTTGATTTCATCGAGACGCGAAATGATTCCAGGAATGTCGCCTATGCCGTCATATTGAAGTCCTGATTCGCATGAATCCTGAAAACTGCGGGGATAAATCTGATATACGATACTGTCTTTCCACCACATAACTACCTTCTTATCATTTTCCGCGCGTTTTCAAGATCCGCAAGATATTCGGGATTATCCGGCTCGATGCGATAGGCTTTATCGTAATCAACAACAGCCAAGTCATATCTTCTTATTGAATAATAAGCGTCGCCCCGGTTATTGTAAATTGCGGCTAATTGGTAATCTTTAAACTCATGGCTGTTATTAATCGCTCTGGTAAAATCCGTTATCGCGTTATTGATATTTCCGAAATTGTAATGAATTATGCCTCGGATATAATAATATTCGTATTCCGCGCTGTTAAGCCTTATTGCTTGATTTATATTCGCCATAGATTGTGATTGGTTTTCTTTAATCAAATAAATCAATGAAAGCAGAACATACGCGTCTTCATTTGTTCTGTCAAGGCTTATTACACTTTCAAAATCCGCAAGCGCCAAGTCAAAATCACCTAACGAATAATAAATCATTCCGCGCAGATTATAAATTGAATAAATACCAGGGTTTAACCTGATTGATTCACTGTAATCCGCGATCGCGTTCGCGTAATCGCCTAAATGGTCGTATATAAATCCGCGCCAGCTGTAAGCAGTGGAATCCAAAGAATCCGCGAGAATCGCTCTTTCAAAATGATCAAACGCGCGGCTGTAATTGTTAAAATCATAATACATCATGCCTAAAATAATATGCGGCTCGGCGTATTTCGGATTTAACGCGATTGATCTGTTACAGTCGCTCATGACTGTCGCGTAACTGCCGATGTCGACATTTAATCTTGCGCGCTCCGCGTATACCTGCGTGTTATTAGGATCAAGTAAAATAGACTGCGTAAAATCAGATGCCGCAAGATTGTAAACAGGCAGCAAATCGGGAGACACATGACCTGAAGTCATATAAGCGTCAACTACGCTGAAATCTTTTAAAATATACGCTACACGCGATGCTTTCGCGTAATACGCTCTTCCGCGCAGCTGCCACGCGCGCGCCAGCCCCGGCTCAAGCCTTATCGCCCCGCTGAATTCAATTATCGCGGAATCAAAATCCATGTTAACCGCAAAATTTATTCCGCGCTCTATATAGTCTTCCGCCGAATCCTGTGAAAATAAATTTACCGGCGGAAAGAATATTAAAAGCTGCGCGATAAATATCAAAATAAAAACTTTATACTGTTTTTTCATATTACCTCTGTCTGTTAATTATTATTAATAATTAACTAAAAGAAAAGATAGCAGATAATTAAACTTTTTTTCTTTTCAGTCATGCGCCAGAGCGTTTTCGCGCCATATATATACATGAAAAATTTATATGTTTTTATTTTTCTCTTTTTTTGCGGCTTCGCAATTTTTGCGGAAAATTCGCAAGGCGCGGATATTAATGGAGAGACTCTTGAAAGCGTCCCGGCGGAAACGCCTGTTTCTAATGATTCCTCAGGAAAAATTCCTGAGAGCGCTCCTTCGGAAGCTATCCTCATTAAAAATCCTATTATCAAAAAGCCTTTTTTTGACTGGAATCTTTTGTTTACAGGCTCATGGGAAGAAAGCTCCTCGGTTGATTTTCAGGGAAATTTATCAAACCGTCTTGAATTAAAACTTACAGTACTTCCTGTTAATCTTCTTATCCGCGGGCAAATTCTTGACAGGCGTGTTCTAAACTTTGCCGCCGGTTCTTTTAAACTAGATAATTTTTTCCCCATGCCTGAAAAAGATATCACCAATTATACAGGCGGGCTTTATCACAAAACCACCGGTTCGCGTCTTTTATTCGGCGTGCTCGATGAATCAGGACTTCCCGCAAGAATCAGGAATCCGTGGATACGTTCTCCTCCGTATGCCGAAACCCGCGGATCAATTTCCGCCGATTTAAAAACCGCTGCTTCCGGCACAAGGGAAGACGAAGCGTATCTTTATTTAAAAAGTCCGTTATTTGAAATTTCACCTGATATAAAATTAAGGGGATTTCTTTCGGCGCAGACTGAACTTCATCGTTTTACTCCCGCCGCCTCGGGAGGCGTTGATTTTTACTTTGGCGATAATAATTTAAAACTGGATTTATTTTATACCGCCAGAACGCTGCCGCCTTCCAATGTCAGCGCATGGTTCTCTTATCCGCCGCCGCTGCCTGAACGCGATTTCAGGCTTTTCGCCGCAGGCGTTGTTTTTTCACATAACTCATTTTCTGTCAGCTCGGATTTTGCTTTTTCTGAAACCTTTGCGTGGGGTAAAGATATCTATTTAAATTTGGGAGCGAATATTACGCCACTGCTGCCGTTTGGATCAAGAGTCCGTCCGTTACTGGTTTCATTCGCTTTTGACGGCGCGGGAGAACGTTTTGTTTTCAGGGACGGCAGCGGTTACAGGGAAGGGTTCAGAAGCGCGATGAAAATCGAGTGGAGAAGCAGGTATAACGCTCTTTACAAGATCGATTTTGAATTCCGCGGACCGTCTTTTGGTGAAAATTTTAACCGAGGCTCTTTAAATTTATATCTTCGTTTTCCGTTTTCAGCCCGAAACAGAGAAGACATTATTCGCATATCGACAATTACTTTTTCAGCGGACAGAAATGCGGCTAATAATTTAAAAATCACCGATAGCTTTTCCGCTTCGGTAAGACTAAGGTTATCGTTTTCGCGGTTTGGGATACAAAGCCCGTTTAGCTTAAATTTTTCCGGTTCAGTAATTGGGAAAACAACGTCCGAAAGCCTTTCGATTTTTCCCGTTACAGATGAATGGATTTTAAATTCTTCATCGTTCAGCTTTGAATTATCATGGCCGCCTTCAATTTTTCAATTAAGTACAAAGGCCAAATATACAATGAACGCCGAAAAAGACGATATTTGGGAATTTTCCGCAAGCGCGTCAGCGCATTTTAAATATGGCAGAATCACCATTAAAGCCGAGTCGCCCAATCTTCCGGATAAATGGAACCTTTCCTTCTCGTGGAGGACGGAAATTCCGTAAATTCCTGATAATTATTACGGCATGTACTTTTAATTGTTTCTATTTTTTTGTATATTAGTAGTAACTGTTAATTAGGAGGTATTATGCCTGCCGGTGTAACTATAATGATCGTTGATGATTCACGAATTATGAGGAATACGGTAAAAGGTGTGTTCTCCGGAGTTGAATCCGCCATTAACTTTGTCGAAGCGAAAGACGGCGAAGAAGCGCTGTCTCTTCTTGAAACTCAAACTATTGATTTAATACTTCTCGATTGGAATATGCCGCGTCTTTCCGGAATAGATTTTCTAAAACAGGTCAGAGCGATGGAGCAATATAAAGAATTACCTATCATTATGGTAACCAGCGAGGCCGCAAAGTTCAACGTTATTGAAGCGTTAAAACACGGAGCCACTGATTATATTACTAAGCCGATTAAGCTTGATTTATTTAAAAGCAAGCTGGCCAAATTACGTTTGTTCAGGATGTAAATATGACAGTAGAATTGCAAGATTATGTTGAGCCTTTTGTTGAAGTTACAATCAACACATTTAAGGAATTTGTAGGCGCAGACGTTACGCCAAGGCATCCTTTCTTTTTGGATCCGGAAAAAGAATTTGAATGGGATATATCCGCGGTTATCGGTCTTTCGGGCGCGGTTAAAGGGGCTGTAATTATTTCGATGAAAGCCGAACTTGCGATTAAGCTGACGGATCTTCTCGCGGGCGAAGGCCACACCGATATAGACGCGGATGTTGTTGACGCTATCGGCGAAATTAATAATATTATCGCGGGTAACATCAAGCCCAAAGTGCCTAACGGAGACAGAATTGTTATTTCGATACCTACTATTATTAAAGGAAAAGAACATTCAATCGCATGGCCAAGCAAACAAACGCGCATTCTTTGCATTCCTCATAAGGCGTTTGACAACGATATTTTCCATCTGATGGTCGCGATTGAACTGGAACCCGATCGATAAACAGGAGAGGTTATAATGAAACATGTTTTTGTGATTGATTCAAAAGCATTTAATAACCAGCAGTGGAAGCTAGACAATATTGTCGACAGCATCGGTCAATTTTTCAGAACGCAGGAAAAGCTTACTTTTTCCACGCAGTTTTCAAGGTATCGAAGAAACGCAATGGGAATTATTTACGACGAAATTGAAAAATCCGATCCGGGAGAAACTATCAGGGTTTACGCAATCGGCGGAGAGGAACTTCATTTCGACTGCCTGAACGGGGCCGCTCATTTTCCGCGTATGCAGCTTGCGATGCTTCCTTACGGAGAATCAAATGATTTTCTAAAAATATTCGGCGAAGATAAAGTTGATATATTTAAGGATATTCCCACTCTTGTAAAAGCCGATGTTCTTCCGACTGATTTAATGAGATGGGGAGTCAATTACGCTTTAAACTCATGTTATATCGGCATGAATTCCACAATATTAAAATATTTAAAAGATTTAAAAAACAGATTAAATAAAACCGTTTATTTTATAGTATCCAAGATATTTTTATTTTTAAATAATTTTTTTGCGGCGTTTGATAAACAGACCGCGGCAAGAAACTATAAAATAACAGTCGATGAACTGGATTATTCAGGAAGTTACAGCCTTATTCATGTCGCGAATAGTCCGTACCTTAGCGGAAAAAAATCCGGCGCAGCCGACGCTACTCCCGATGACGGCCTTTTTGACATTGCGCTGATTAAAGCGTCAAATCCGTTTAAAACTCTTTTTTCGATTAACCGTTACCTGAACGGAAAGCCGCCGAAGAATTGTATTTTTACTCAAGGCAAGAAAATTAATATTCATTCGGACAATCCCATGTGGATTCAGCTTGATAATGAATATATCCGGGATAATGATATTAATTTGAGCGTAGTTCATCATGCCCTGCAGGTCGCGGCGGCGGAAGGTTTGTCCTATCCGCTGGGTTCTATTTCAGCTATTTAAGGATGGTTAGTCCATGGCGGAGAATGACACAGTACGTATAGGATCAAAAAGAACTGCTAACAGCGTTTCTTTTATAATGTTTTTTATTATATGCGCCGCGTTTATTTTAGATGCATTAATGGTTGGGTTAAAAATAAATTTTATTTACGCCGGACTGTACATGGCGGTCGCCTTTATCATTTTGATTTTTATTGTCAAAAGCACGATTAACTTAAATAGTCTTGCGTTCAGCATTCCTTTTGTTCTTTTAATATTTTATACGGCTCTTACTTTGGTATTCAGCTGGCATTCGGATCATTATTTGCTTTTCTGTCTTGTCTTCTGCGCGATTAGCTGCATATATTCGCATTTTTACAGAACAATATTCTTTATTATTGTGCAGAATTTATTAATCGCCGTTTTATTTTTTAATAACGCGCCTATCGGCGGAATAAATGCGCCGCTTTACTCGGTCTTAATGAACTGGGCTGTATGTCTGTTCGCGGGCGTCATTATGCTTTTTTTAACAAGGGCTGTGACAATACACCTTGATAAAGCATTAACGAATCAGCAGTCATTTATCGATCTTCTTGATACCACCGAGAACTATGTCGCGATGATAAATGAACGCAACGAGGTTGTGTTCGCAAGCCGGACTTTATCGCAGCTTTCCAATACGGAAGAACCATTGATGGTTCAGGGGCGTCCTATTTTGGATCTTTTCCCCGGAAAAAGCTTAAAAATTTACGCGCATAAATTGTTAAGAGAAAAAGATAATTACGCCGAAGACTGGGAATTCTCCTTAGACGGACAGAAACGTTATTTTAAAGCCGCTTCGCACGGCGTGCGCGGCGGAGGCGGAAGCGCTCTTTTATCGTTATACGACATGACGCATCTTGCCGAACGCGACGAAATCGCGGCAATGAAAGACAGCATGAAGATCGGCCTCTTTTTTATGGACGCGAATTTTGTCATTCAGGATCACTATTCGCGTTATCTTGAAGTGATGTTATCTGATACAAGACTTTACGGAAAAGTTTTTACCGATATTATTTCGCATTGCGTAAGCCCGAATGAACTTGGCGCGATTCAGGATTATTTTAAAATGGTAATGGAACGCTCTTACGATCAGGAAATGCTGGATGATATTAATCCGCTGAATGAGCTTCATTATGTGAATCAGAATAACGGAGAAAGAAAAGTTTTCCAGTTTGCGTTTGCTACCGTTGAGCGCGGGCGCGGAGAGGTTTTTCTTCTTGTCACCGTTTACGATATTACCGCAAGAGTTGAACTGCAGCAGCGCCTTGCCGAAGAAGAAGCAAGGCGTCAGGAAGAGATGCAGTCATTGTTCGAGCTGATACAAGTTGATCCTTCCGTATTCGCGGATTTTATGCAGGATATGGAAATTGAATTTGATACAATTGATTCGATACTTAAAAACGATGTTTTATCCACTCATGAAGCGCTTGTAAAAATTTATCAGTCTGTGCATGCCGTTAAATCAAACGCAGTAACGCTTGGTTTAAGTATTTTCGGAAATAAAGTGCACAATCTGGAATCCAGAATTAAAAAAATGCGCGAGACCGAAGGAGATATTCCTTTCAGCGAAATGCTCAACCTTACCATGGACATCGAAAAATTATACAGCGAAAAAGAAGGATTCAAGGATATAATTAATAAACTTCATAAATACACCAAAGGCAGCGCCGGCGAGAATGACAGGCTGAAAATTTTAATTGAATCGCTTGAAAAAGCGGCGTCCAAAGCGGCGGACGATCTTGGAAAGCAGATTAAATTTTCTGCGCGTGATGTTGAAGAAGCTGCAGTCGAAAAAGCTCCGCGCCGTGTAGTTAAAGAAATATTAATGCAGCTTGTCCGCAATTCTGTTGTGCATGGAATTGAAACGCCGGAAGAGCGCGTATCAAAAGGAAAAAACGAAACCGGTATTATTAAACTTTCGGTTAAAATGTCGGAAGATCAAAAACACATACATATAAAGCTGGCTGACGACGGACAGGGACTTGATTACAATAAGATTGCGCAAAAGGCATTAAGCCAGAATCTTATAAAAGAAAATGAAACCGAGAATAAAGACGCGCTTATTAAAGCGATATTCTCACCCGGTTTCAGCACTGCTAAAAACGAAGGCATTCACGGCGGCAGAGGCATTGGCCTTAATCTTGTCCGCGACAGAATTAAAGAAGTTAAAGGAACAGTAAAAGTCCGGTCGGAAGATGACAAGGGAGTGGTGTTTTTAATCTCAATGCCTGTTCATTCAGCTCAATAACCGCTTATGTTATGTTAAAGCAGCGCCGATTGCAGTCGTGTATTCTGAGTATTCGGGATATATAAATTCGATTCCGTACATTGATGTGATATCACAAAGTATTTTTTGTCCGATATCGTTAATGCTTCCGTTTCCCGTAACGATTACGCGCGAATAATTTTTTGCCCTTGCGGCGAAAACTGAAAGCACTCCTATTACCTGGTAAACCATATTTATTATGGCTGCCGCAATATCCTGAGAATTCGCGGCATCAAGCATTTTCGCGAAATTGGAAGCTGTTGATTCGCCGCTTAAAAAGCTGATGCTGTTATCTGTAATGTCACTCAGCAGAAGATCCACAGTGTTTAATTTTCCTGTTTTCGCAAGCTCCATAATGCCGCTGTATTCGGCGGTCGGCAGCAGTTTTTTTGCTAGTCCAAGAATCGTTCCGCCGCCGATGCCGGATCCGCCGTAGTGTTTTATTCCGCTGTCTCCCGCTTCGATAATTACGGTTCCTGTTCCGATATTTGTGATTATTATATTTTTAAGGCCGGATAAAAACATTCCGCCGATGCCAACAGCTTCAATTTCATTTACTCTGCCTGTAGGAATGCCAAAAATATTTTCTTTTATTTTTGACGAGCCTGCACCTGTAATTTTTATTTTTTCTATGTCTTTTATGTCAATTCTGTTTTCCATTACAATTTTTCCCAGCGCTCCTGTTGCCGCTGTTATCGCGTCCTGCTGCGATCTTGCCATTGGAGCGAGGCATATTGTCTGACATTTAAATACTTTGCCGTCTTTTATTGAAACGGCCTTTGTCGTTGTGCTTCCGATATCAATTCCTATAATCAAAATGTTCTCCTAAATATTTTTTTGTACTGTTCGATGTATCTAAATTATATTCTGTTTTTCAGGGCTATTGTAATATTATCAAGCAGCGAATTCATGTACGCTATAAAAATATCCGCGTTTGCCTGTATAAATTTTATATCATTTTCCTTGCCCGCGTTTTCCAGTTTTAGCGCGTATTCCGATATATTATCAGCGCCGATAGACGCCGCGGCGCTTTTAAGCGCGTGTATATTTGTGGTAAACGCGGACATATCCTCGTTATATGACATTATCATTGGGATTCTTTCCAACGCGTCCTTTTTAAATATTGATAATACATTGTAGTAGCCTTCTTCTGTGCCGCCGGTCATTGATATGCCTTTTTTAATATCAATGCCGTTTATTTCCGGAATATCTTCTTTTCTTATTTCCGGTTTATTGCTCTCGGTTCTTTTCTCCTTCTTTTCTTTAGGTATCCATTTATTTAAAATTTCATCAAGCTCTGTTATATCAATCGGCTTTCCGATAAAATCATCAAAGCCGTTTTTTAAAAACATTTCGCGGACTCCGAAAACCGCGTTTGCGGTTAACGCAACTACCGGAAGCCTTTTTTTCTCATCGCCGGATTCTGTTTCATTTTCCCATTCGCGGATTGCCGCTGTCGTTTCAATGCCGTCCATATCAGGCATCATGTGATCCATAAAACAAATGTCATATTTAAATCGTTTAACAAGCTCAATCGCTTCGGGGCCCGAAAGGCATGTATCAATCCTGAATTTATACGGAGTCATTAATCCTTCGGCGACTTTTAGATTTGTCCGAATATCATCAACCACTAGAATACGCGCGGTCGGATAAATATGTCTTATAAAACCTGAATTGTTTTCATCAGTAAGGCTTTTTATTTCTTCTTTGCCGTTCAGAATATTAGCAATAGAAAGCGACTGTACCGGAAGCGAAACAAAGCGCACATTCGGAATATAAGCCTCGGTGCCCCACTCAACCATTAAAGCGACAGGCGGTCTTTTTCCGCCCGGGAATTTTTTATCAGGCTTATTCATAACATTGTTTATTCTGTCATGAAGCCCGTAACCTGAAAGAACAAGCGTCCATTCTTCTCTGAAAACCGCTTTTGCAAATTCATCAACTTTTGTCACCATTTTATAAGGAACGTTCATATTTTTTAATGACCAGCAGACAGAGTTCGCGTAAATAAGCCTTCCTTCGTAAACCAGAACATTTTTTTCGCGTGGTTTATCGACAGCGGCAAACGGCACAGGCGATTCAACTCCCTGCGGAACAGAAACTTTAAACACGCTGCCTTTTCCGTATTCGCTTTGCAGATTGATATTTCCTTCCATCAGAGAGCACAATCTTTTTGTTATTACAAGCCCAAGTCCTGTTCCATGAATATTGCGGTTTCTTTTCATGTCGACCTGAACAAATTCATTAAAAAGTTTTTTCTGATCTTCTTCAGATATTCCTTTTCCTGAATCTTCGACAATAAAATTCAACATTATTTTTTCTTCGGAGAGTTTGCTCATTGTAATGCAAAGGCTGATGTGTCCTTTGTCCGTAAATTTTGCCGCGTTGGAAAGCAGGTTCAAAAGAATTTGACGGATTCGGATTTCATCTCCGATAAGGCTGTTCGGTATCTGGCTGTCAATGTTTGTAAAAAAACGAACTTGTTTATATTTTAAACGGGTCCTTATTATATTTACAGTATCGTTGATTAATGACGCAAGCAGATATTTAACAGGTACAAGTTCCATTTTTCCTGCTTCGATTTTTGAAAAATCCAGAATGTCATTAATGGTGGTAATTAAATTGTTTCCCGCCTGTTTTATTTCCTGCGCGTAACTTCTGGCCTCATCGTTAAGATCGGTGCGCAAAAGAAGTTCTGTCA
>Ga0209755_10002675_pt1 | contig 23954 bp, 24 predicted proteins | sample TergutCo191P1_FD_187301 | JGI IMG/M metagenome (GOLD analysis project Ga0209755, IMG submission 187301) | Cornitermes sp. P1 segment gut microbial communities from Petit-Saut dam, French Guiana - Co191P1 (SPAdes) (version 2) | ecosystem: Host-associated > Arthropoda: Insects > Digestive system... | reverse complement strand
AAATATGCGTAAGGGTGAGGAGGAGAGAGGGAAGGCTCAAAGGGGAGAAGACTTTTTTAGAGAAGGGAGAAGCGAAAAATTGCGCAGGCGAAGGAGATGACGAAGACGGAAAAAACCGAGACTCCCGAAACCTGAACAAGCCCCAGGACTTCGAGTCCGCCCGGCGAATGAGGAGTGAGTCTCCCGTTATTTTAAGCGAATTTCATCCGGGCCAGCAGCGGGAAGAGAAGCTGCATTGAAGGCCGAATATAGAGCTGCAATACTTTCCTGTCTGAGAAGTCAAAGAGGCCTGTCGCAAAGAAAAGCATGCACAGAAAAAAACCTATTGCACATGGGAGATGCTCATATAAAAGCCCCACGGCTTTCCCATCTGAGCCGCCGAAGCTCGGGGCTCCAAGCCACCAGAACTTTGGAGGCTCGCAAGGATGGGAAGCCGTGGACTCTGCCCCACGCCATCCCCTCCTTCTTATGTTTGCAATGCGGGCTTTCAGGCCCAGCCGCGTTTTTTGCGCAGCCGCGGGAATTGGGCCTCACCCCCTTGAGGGGGGAGCAACACAGCGGCGAAGGCGTCAAGAGGGGTTTGCCAAATATGGAGGGCAGCAACCCTGCCCCCCACCTCACGCGTTTCCCAAAAGTTTTCTCAAATTGGCTTCGGACCCTGTCACTTTTTTTCGCATACCATCATTGACAGCACCATTTAAATGATTGGTAACAGCGTTGCTTAGGTTAGCAGTTTTGGGAGCGAGGAGGGGGCCGCCAATAAGGCTGCCAACGAGAGCACCTTCCGCTCGGCTTTTCATGTCCCTGAATGTATTGGTTGGAAGCTCTATGGACGCCCCCTTGGCTTCAGGCATTGGCGGAAGCATTGTTTGTAATTCCGTCAATATTTCGCTTTTGACATGATAAGCAGTAATGTCTGGGTTATTGTCGATGCCTCCATTGTAGCGTGATATGGTAGCATTGTTGAGGCCTGCTGCATTGAAAGTATAGGTTTCTTTGCCACTTGCCGTGGCGGCGGCAGAAGCCAATCCTCCTCCCAGAGAATGTCCGGCGATGTTGACATTACCTTTGACTTTGTTTCCAATCTCGACGGCCCTCTCATAATAAGCGGAAGGGTTGCCCAGCCCCTGCTCCAAATTGTTGCCCCAGTCTGACATGGAGGTGGGTGTCGTTCCCTTAAATGCCAAGGTAGGCTGCATCATATCGCCGAACACCTTTGAGTCTGGCACAAACATTCGGGCACGAAAGTCGACGCCATCCATGCCAAAATCAGCAGGGGCCAAACCATATTCTGCCAACTTGTTGGAATCATTGCTGATGTCAATCCATCCTTCGGGGCAGGCATCCGAATAGACTGCTTCCGAAAGCAAGGCCATTTGTTGCCCAACCAAGTCGCGCTTCAATTCTCCTGCGGCTGCGCGCGTTGCCGGGTTTGCGCTGCTTAGGCCTTGCTCGGCCAAGGCCATTTTGTCTTTCCATTCATCTATGGAGACAGAGGTTCCCTGCGCCATTGCAACATAGTCCACTTGTAACTCCTCAACTTCATTGGCTACCTTCTCTACAACCTCCCCCACGGCTTTGGCTACATTCCCCACGGCCCCACTCATGACTTTGGCTACATTCCCCACGGCCCCACCCATGACTTTGGCTACATTCCCCACGGCCTCACCCACGACTTTGGCTGCATTCCCCACGGCCCCCCCACCCATGACTTTGGCTACATTCCCCACGGCCCCACCCATGACTTTGGCTGCATTCCCCACGGCCTCACCCATGACTTTGGCTGCATTCCCCACGGCCCCCCCACCCATGACTTTGGCTGCATTCCCTACAGCCTCACCCGCGGCTTTAGCCGTATTTCCAACAACCTTTTCGGTTCCCTTCACTGTTGTATCAACCGCCTCGAAGACGTCTTTGGCCGTGTTGGCAGCCTCCCCTGTAACTTCATTGGCTGCTTGGCCAACGGCCTTTCTGGCTACGTTCACCGTGTTTTCAACGGTATTCAAAGCATTCTTCAGCGGTCTAATTGGGTTGAAGCCCATGACTTCTAACTCCTCAAAATAAAACGTAAATAAATGAATACTTCCAAAAAAAACGGCCCTGCATCAACGCCTTCCACTCACACACACGAACAGTCCCAAGCTTGCTGCCGAAAAAACAGAGTGAATACACGCAAATAGAACCCTACACAGAATGGAATGCCCATGCTGTCCCCAACAACCTCCCCACATTATTATCTGCGCCGTAGACACAAAGTTGCTTTGGCTGCATAAAAAAATTTGGTGTGTTTGTCAATGCACCGGAAACATTGCTGTTATTCTTTTGTTTTTTGGGAGGGACGGTTTTTTTCGCCTCTGGGCGGCGCACCTTGTTGGCCCGTGTGGACGGCCGGCCCCCCTCAAAAACTGTGTGGGCAATGTCTGTGGCCGACATGTTGCTAACAACACCCCCCTTGCATTGCCAATGGCCTCCACTGTTTTTTCAACACCCTCTTGTTCCTGTAGGGGGGCCATTTGGGAGGAGTTTGGGGGCATGACATGGGAGCGCGAGGGCACCCAAAAGTTATACGTCATTATAAAGGCTTCCCATCAAACTCCACGCACGAATATTTTTCAAGTATGGCTTTATATGGACGCTGACTGTCCATATAAAAATCATAAGCATCTTTTTTAAAAAAGAAGACGCCGTTTTTATAGAAAAATTCATCCTCTTCGTTGACAGTGAACAATGCTTCCTTGTTTGAAATTCTTGTCAACTCCATGACACTGGAAAGCATGACTTTGTATTGCGTAACAATATCGCCCTTATGAAAAAATGTATAAGACAGCACATTGTTATAATAGAAATCATGCGCCGAGAAGATTGTTTCGAAACTGTTTTCTGGATGTCCCGTTGAAGAATTTGGCTCATCAATAAATGTTATATCCATTTGGATGTCTGGGTTGAACTTATAGAAAAAAAACCCCAACTCCAATTCATCTCTGCCAACGACTTCAATGGACATATCCTTCAATACTTTTTTGATGAGGCTTTCATCTATAATGCTGTTTGCAAGCTTTAACCTATAATCTATAGACATAATATGCTCTCCTTTTTTTGGAGCTAAACCCCTGGCGTTTCGTGCAACAATACAACTCGAAGCCGTTGTTATAAAGGCTTCCCATCAAACTCCACGCACGAATATTTTTCCAGTATAGTTTTATATGGACGCTGACTGTCCATATAAAAATCATAAGCATCTTTTTTAAAAAAGAAGACGCCGTTTTTATAGAAAAATTCATCCTCCTCGTTGACAGTGAACAATGCTTCCTTGTTTGAAATTCTTGTCAACTCCATGACACTGGAAAGCATGACTTTGTATTGCGTAACAATATCGCCCTTATGAAAAAATGTATAGGACAACATATTGTTAGAATAAAAATCATTGGCAAGAAACATCGTTTCGGAATTATTTTCTGGGTCACCTTCAGGACAGTCTGGTTCCTCAATAAATGTTATATCCATTTGGATGTCGGGGTTGAACTCATAGAAAAAAAACCCCAACTCCAATTCACTTCTGCCCACGACTTCAATGGACATATCCTTCAATACTTTTTTGATGAGGTTTTCATTTATGATGTTGTTTGCAAACATCAATCTATAAGACACAGACATAACACATCCTCCTGTTTTATGGGAATATCCTGAGAATGGAGCCATTCACATCAACAATGAATACTTCTTTCAACCCGTTAATTTTCCGTTTTTTAAATTGGCTTCTCAATCCATCCACATTGCCTTTCCATTGAGGTTTTTGTAGATTTATTACGACTCTTTGGGTTTGTCTATCACTCACTTTTCTCCTGATTGATTTCCAAATCCCTCCCAGAGTTCTGTTGGGAGAAACAGGCGTATTAACAATCAAATATTTCTCCTTCTATCCTATAGTCAGGGTTTTTCTTAGGGTCAATGCCATCCCTTGGCAAAACTTTGGGTTGTTGCTCAATATGATAGCCATTTTTCGCGAAAATTTGAGCCGCTTCGTTTTCAGCTTCCAAAGTTTTTCTCTGAGGTTTTTTAGCATTTGGCCCAATCTGCGTTGGCTTTCCGTCAGGTTTTGCATTTGGGTTGGGCTTTCTGCTCGGTTTAGTGAAGGGCCCCAACCCCGGTTGGAGAAGTTATGCCCCCCAACCCGGTTAGGGCGCCACCCTCTGCCAACCCGTTGAGCCCTATAATGAGTTGGTAAATACCTACAAGCGTTTCTCCTAGCCCATAGCCCATCCTAAAATGCGCAGGTAACTTCTTGAAAAAACTGGCCTCACCCACCAACCCTACCAAAAACCCGCCGGGTGCTGCCCCTGCCAAGGCACCCGTTGGCAAACCCATGAGAAATTGGACGGTTTTGTTCTCCAACAGCCTTGCCCCAACACTTTGCTCCGCCTCACTCTTGTCGCTGTTTTCTGTTTCTTGCTCTCCCGAGTTTGCTTCGGAAACAGGTATGTTAATGGGAATCCAAACATAGGGGGTGAAGTTGGCCTCGGACCGGTTTTGGAGGGTGAGCAACTGCATGTTGCCACTGAAATCCACCTTGAAAATTGGAATGTTGGAGGGTGTATGCTCGTGTTTGGCTTGCGCCACACCCGTTTCCAGGCGCGGCTGGACACCCGCCCGGCGCATGGCCTGGCGGTATTGCTCATAGTGCGCCAGGGAGTTGGGTACCCACGTGGTGTTGGGGCGCGAGGGCACAGGCTTTTTGGCCTCAACGTGGGTTTTCATTTCGGGAATTCCTTCTGCGTCGCAGACACCTGCTTTAGAGACGGTGGAGGGAGGCAAATGTTACGCCCCTTTCAGAGGTATTTTTTTTGGGCCTGCGGCCCGGGCTTATTTTTTAAAATGGTTTCTTTCTGCCCTCCGGGGCGGGGCTTCTCTGAAATGTTTTTTTTGGGCCTGCGGCCCGCGCTTTCTCGCCCTCCGGGCATTTTGCCTCCGGCGGGGGACTTTTTGCTCGCCCAAAAAGTCCCCCCAAAACGGCTCCCTCCGGTGGCCCTGCGGGGCTTCTCGCCTCACTTGCGCCCCTCTTGGGGCTTTCCTCTTCCGCGCCCATCAGCGAGGGTCGCGGGACACTGTGCAAAACTTGGAGCGTGTCAGCAGTGCCGTTTGAAGCCACCTCGGAAAATATGCCTCACCCACAACCCTCCTGGGGCCATCCGAAACGGCCTCGAAAAACACCCTTCACTTGCGCCCCTCTTGGGGCTTTCCTCCTCCGCGCCCATCAACGAGGGTCACGGGACACTGTGCAAAACTTGGAGCGTGTCAGCAGTGCCGTTTGAAGCCACCTCGGAAAATATGCCTTGCTCGCAACCCTCCTGGAGCCATTCGAAACAGCCTCGAAAAATACCCTTCACTCGCAACCCTCTTGGAGCTTTCCTCACTTGTTTTCCTCCAGCGAGGGTCGCGGGACACTGTGCAAAACTTGGAGGGCGTCAGCAGCAGCTTTTGAGGCCAACCGCCTGCTTTCAGCAGGCGGCTATATAAGGCCGTTGGAGTGTCAACTTTACATTGCTTTTTGTCAACCCGTGAATTGACATGAGGTAATGTAAAGTTGGCATATGGGTGTTTGAAAGCCTCGTGCCGAAGACACGAGGTTGAATGCAGAGAGCATTGCTGACACCCTTCATATTTCGCACAGCGCTCCGCGACCCTCGCTGATGGGCGCGGAGGAGGAAAGCCCCAAGAGGGTTGCGAGTGAAGGGTATTTTTCGAGGCTGTTTCGAATGGCCCTAGGAGGGTTGTGGGCGAGGCATATTTTCCGAGGTGGCCTCAAACGGCACTGCTGACGCCCCCCAAGTTTCGCACAACGCCCCGCGACCCTCGCTGATGGGCGCGGAAGAGGAAAGCCCCAAGAGGGTTGCGAGTGAGGCGCAAAGCCCCGCAGGGCCACCGGAGGGAGCCGTTTTGGGGGGACTTTTTGGGCGAGCAAAAAGTTCCCCGCCGGAGGCAAAATGCCCGAAGGGCGAAAAAGCCCGGGCCGCAGGCCCAGAGAGAACAACGCCCGGAGGGAAAAAAAGCTCGGGCCGCAGGCCCAGAGAGAGCAACGCCCGGAGGGCAAAAAAAGCGTGGGCCGCATGGCCCAAAAAAACATTCTCAGTTAAATAAAACCCCGCCCCAATGGGCAAAAAGAACCCTTTCCAAAAAATGGCCCGGGCCGCAGGCCCATAAAAAAACGGAGAGGGTGGGATTTGAACCCACGATACCGTAACCGGTACTCCTGATTTCGAGTCAGGTGCCTTCAGCCGCTCGGCCACCTCTCCTTTTTGCAACGCCTAAGCCTTGTTTTGGCGCAAGGCAGAAAAAAAACACTTGAGGGCCTCAGCACAAGCCGCCTCCTGGACACCTGATACCACCTCCACCCGGTGGTTATGCCTCGAGTCCTCCAGCAAATGATAGAGGGAACCCACCGCACCTGCTTTGGCGTCCCTGGCACCAAACACCAAACGGGAAATACGCGCCTGCACCAACGCACCCGCACACATGGAACAAGGCTCCAATGTAACGAAAAGCTGCACCCCCAAAAGCCGCCACGCACCCAAATGGCTCGCCGCCTCGCGCAAAGCCAATAACTCCGCATGCGCCAACGGATTTTTGTCCATTTCACGGCGGTTGTAGCCCCGGCCAATAACTTGGCCATGCAACACAGCCACCGCGCCTATAGGGACTTCCCCTTGCTCCGCCGCCCATGCGGCCAACTCCAACGCCATGGCCATAAACCGCTCATCTGCTTCGCAAACCGTCTCCATTTCGTTTCTATTTCTCCCCAGCACAAACAAGGGAAATGCGCTCCCTGGAGGATTCGAACCTCCGACCTTCGGATTCGTAGTCCGACGCTCTATCCAGCTGAGCTAAGGGAGCTTTGCATTGGGCGCGAAGCCTGGCGGAGAGAGAGGGATTCGAACCCTCGATACCCTTTCGAGTATGCAGGTTTAGCAAACCTGTGCCTTCAGCCACTCGGCCATCTCTCCTCAACATTTTCAAACTGTCAAAGAACGCTCAACCCTTCACCACTGCCCTCACCACCCGCCTCAACTTGAGGGGCACCTTTTAGCGCAAGGCCCAAATAACTCAAGCCCAATGTCAAAAAAAATTCCCTGCCGGACAAAAAACATAGCCAAACAAAAAAACACAGCCTTGAAACCCTCCCCCTCCACCTGCGGACCCCCATTTGTGCTATGCCGATACCCCCCCCTCTTATGAATGGGAGAACAACCGATGAGAACAGACAGAATAAAAATGCATTTTGAAGAAGAGGCCAAAACATTTGACTCGGTTATTAGAAAACTGATTCCAAACTATATGGAGATGGTGGAGGTATTGATTTCTGTTATTCCTTTTCAAAAAAACAAAAATTTTTCAATGATGGATTTAGGGTGTGGCACAGGAACCCTTTCTGCAGCCATAAAAGCCAAATTTCCAGGTGTGGAAATTAGCTGCGTGGATATTGCAGAAAAAATGCTTGAAATAACAAAAGCTAAAGTCGGCAACCAAACAAATTGCATTCGAGCCGACTTCAACCAGTTTGAATTCACAAGCCGATATGAACTCATTGTCTCCTCATTGGCCTTGCACCATTTGGAAAATGACAATGATAAACTCAGACTTTATGAAAAAATATATTCAGCATTGACCGATGATGGATTGTTTGTCAACTTGGATATTGTCTTGGGTTGTGACGAAGCCATGCAAAACATATACATGGAAAAATGGAAAGAATTTATGAGAAAAAATATTTCCGAAGAGGAAATTGTCAACCAATGGCTCCCCACCTATTATGCTGAAGACAGGCCCGCAAAATTGTTGACACATATGGACATGCTCAAAGCGTGTGGTTTCCCCTGTTTGGATGTTGTGTATAAATATTTCAACTATGCTGTTTATGTGGCAAAAAAACAAAAGAGAGCCTGAAGTTTAGAGCGGAGTTGACATGAGTGTTGACATGAGTTTGGCTCCCCCCTTTTTCTGGTATTCCTCCCCGCTGGGAGCCGTGGGTTTCTCCTTCAACGGCCCAACCCTCTGGGAAGTACAACTTCTGCCCTGGGAGGCTTGCCCCCCACAGGCCCTCCCCTATTCCCATGAGGCCCAAAGCTTTGTCCAAGCCTTGCACCACTATTTTGAAGGACAAATAGGCGCCCTCGGCCCTTTTATGGAAGTGCCTCAACGAGGTACGCCCTTCCAAAGAGAAGTGTGGCAAGCCTTGGCCCAAATGGCCCACCAACAACACCAAACTTATTCCGGTATTGCCCGTTTGCTGGAGCGCCCCAAAGCTGTACGCGCCGTCGGTAGCGCCGTCGGGAAAAACCCTCTCTTCCTCGTGCTGCCTTGCCACCGCGTGTTGGGCGCCAATGGGGCCTTGGGCGGCTTTTCCTATGGCCTGGAGGCCAAACGTTGGCTTTTGGAGCATGAAGCGCGCCATTGGGCGTCGCACTTGTGAAAACATGCCTTTGCGACTAGAGGCGAAAGCGCGTATGGACAAAAACGCCTTGGAAACCGTTGAAAAAGCCGTTGAAGTTTTGAGGCGAGGGGGCCTTGTGGCTTTGCCGACAGAAACCGTTTATGGCCTGGCGGCGGACGCGCAAAACCCCAAAGCCATTGCGAAAGTGTTTGAGGCCAAGGGCCGCCCTCTCCACCACCCTCTCATTGTACACTTGGGCAGTGCGGACGAGTTGGGCCAGTGGGCCAAAAACATTCCAAAAACTGCTTGGAAGCTTGCCGAGCAATTTTGGCCGGGGCCGCTGACTTTGTTGCTGCAGCGGGCGCCCAGGGTGCTGGCTGCGGTGACAGGCGGGCAAGAAACTGTTGCTTTGCGTGTGCCCTCTCACCCTTTGGCTTTGGCCGTGTTGCAGGCTTTCCAAAGTGGAGTGGTTGCCCCCTCAGCCAATACCTTTGGACGCCTCAGCCCTACGCTGGCACAACATGTGAGGGAGGACTTGAAGGAGAAGGTGGACTGGGTGGTGGACGGTGGGCCTTGCCATATTGGTATTGAGTCCACCATTGTGGACTTAAGCCAGGAGGTACCCAGCATTGTCCGCCCGGGGGGCCTTTCTCCCGAGGTTTTGGCGAAGGTGCTTGGCTTTGTGCCCCAACGGAGTACCCATACACCGCGTATTTCAGGCTCCCTGCCTGCCCACTACGCGCCGAAAACGCAGCTTGTGTTGGCAAAACCCGAGGCGCTTGTGCATTGTGCGACGGCACTCTGCGCTGAAGGGAAAAGAGTGGCCGTTTTGCACCCCCACAAAACAGCGCTCCCTGAAAATGCCCAATGGGTTTGTATTCCCCAGGAGTTGTCCGCACTCGCCCAGCAACTTTATGCCTTGTTGCATAGGTTGGACAAAGAGGGTTTTGACGTTTTGCTCACCAGCCTTCCTGAAGCTGACGACATTGGGGCTGCGTTGCGCGACAGGCTGACACGGGCAGCCAACGCACACCTTGCAACCGTGCCCCCCAACAATGACTAACTTTTGGCCCACACAAAGCAACAAAGCCCCCCGAGTATTTGGGGGGCAGGTTTGAGGCCAAAACAACGGGGTTTTGGCCTCTAGAGTTGGGGTGCTGTGCAACCCATTATGGTTTGGATTTAAAGGAGTGGAACTACTTGCCGTACAAGAGGGCACGCAGCATATGAAGGCAGCCAGGTGCATGGATTGAGAGGGGGATTTGATCTGCTGAAGGCCTCTGGCGGAACATCCAGGGTGACCAAATCTACCAACAATTTCGTGCTTCCAGTCTCTGCATGAAACATCACAAACCCATTCCAAAAAGCGTGGTTTATTCTTTTTGTTATGCCTCCAAATTCATAAAGGTCGCACGACCTGCCAGCTATTTCTTGTCTGGGCGTTATGGTGCATTCGGTGACAGAAATGGGACACGTTGTTTCATAAATCACATAGCCAGAAGATTTTGCCCTTTCCATATAGTCAACAGCGGTTTTGTGACAATTGATGTCATCACTTCGATCGAGCCAGGCATTCCACCAGCTCAAGCCACAGCTAAGGCCATAACAAAAACAGCTCCTGCCATCCTTTATTATTGTATAATGTATTGATTTTACGTTGTCAGTCTGATGAAGTCGATCGATAAAGTCCACGCGAATCCGGTCCCCATTGTTATCAAAAGTGACGATGGGCATGCCCGACCAGTTAGACGGATCCGGATCGGACAAATTTCTGACACCGAAATATCCGCCGCGATCATATATTGCATATCCGACAGAGCCTCTTCCTACGTTGAAGAAAGCTCCCGACACACCACCGCTTGCCTCGGTAGTGTTGCAAGGCATCTGAAAGTCTGGCACGTCACCCGCGTAAACTCTTATATGCTCTGTCCCATAGCCATCTCTGAGTCTGAGTATGGAGATTTGGTTTCCCTGCTGTGTGATTTTACCACTGCTCGTAGTAACGCTAATATCCGCTGTGTAGGATAAGTCTGCGCCTACATAGTTCAGCCAAACCGGAATGGAAATCCTATATTCGCCCTTGTTGTTTGTATAGGTCGATGCGCTCTGAATTGTTTGTGCTGCGGTCATGGTCTCCTGTGTTCTCCCGGTGCTCAGCTCCGTGGCTATTGCATGGCCCGACACCTTGACACCCTGCGCGGGGTTTCCATTGCAATTGAGGACGCGGCCTGTGAAAATGGCCGGGGGCGCAGCAACGTCCAAATTCCACCATGAAAAATGTTTCGCCTCACCTCGGTATATATAGGTGCCGTCAGCCTGCCTCACTCGCTGAGCCACACCTTCTTCAAGCCAAATTCCCTGCTCTTCGTTGAAGGACCAGAGCGGAATGGTTGCCGGTGGATTGTTTTCCATTCCAGCGGGAACGGGGAAAGTCAACTCTGCAGGAGAGCCGTCTTTCAATTGCAGAGGGCGACCGTTCTCGTCTGAAAAATTGACGTCAATCATTCCATAGGAAATGAGCATCGTTTCATTGCCACTGCTGTCTATGGCGGCAAGGTCCCCACCCGGCATCAACTCCGAGAAATTCTTGTTGTTGGGCTCCAAATAAAGCATGTCAGCCGTCACCATGCCCGTATAGTCCGAGCCATCCGCACGCGCCAAAGCCGAAGCCCTCAAATTAACTTGCATGGCGTTGGGCGCCCCGCTGGGTTTTATTACCAAACTCGTTGAGTTTCTGGCATCAAAGGTGCGTTGCAAGCTGGTGTTGCCATTGCCTTTGACTTGTAACACCACTCGCATATAGGTTTCCTCTTGTTTCACGCCTGAGCGTGTGAGGGTGAAATAGCCGGACTTTTCAAATTTGACGACGCTGCGGTTGTTGACAATGCTCGCATCCTCAATGGTGAATTGCCCCATATGGTTTGTGGTGGTGCTCCATGCGCCACTCGTCACACGCACGTCCCCCAGGGATTTGCCTGAGCCGTCAACAACAACACCGTGCACCATGGAGGGTTTTGCAACCTCTTTGTTTTCCTCTTCTTCTCCTTTGTTTTCCTCTTCTTCTCCTTTGTTTTCTTCTTCCTTGTTTTCAACTGCTTTGTTTATAAGCTCCTGGTTTTTTTGCTGCTCGTCAACATTTGGGGAGTCCGTCACCTTCTCAGAGGAGCAACCCACAAACACCACCGACAAAACCAACAACAAGCCAAAAGCAGGGCCATTCCCCCTTTTGAAACAACCTTTCTCCACCTCAACACACATTATTTCTGCCTCCTGGTTTTTGGTTATAAGTCATACTCGTAGCAATATATATGCCAATATGTTCTAAAAGCAAAATCCGTCATTTAGAGAAAAACAAAGCGTTCCGTTTTTGGAAATAGTCCACCAAAAGACTATGTAAACCAACAGCTCGTGTCGTTATTGGTAGTTTATTGAGGGAGGTTTTCGTACATTAGGCGCAAAATACAAATAACCAGGGGGGGGAGTCCCTGGGTATTATGCGTCTCCCGTCATTGGGTAGGTATGGCTGCTAACAGTCAGCACGAAATTGTTTACTTCGGCGCACAGTGGTTTTTGTGCGCACATTGACATCCACCTCTGCAAATAGGTATCGTTATTCGTATGAGTAACAGCTCTCTGATAAACTATACCAACATCTCCCCCAATAAGAGCGCTCCTCGGAACAAACCCATCACCAAAATTACCATACACCATGTCGTGGGTGTATGGTCTGCCAAACAAATAGCAGACCATTTCAAGTCACCGTCCCTCAACGCGAGTTGCAACTATGGCATTGGAAATGATGGCCAAATATCTCTGGTTGTTGACGAAAAAGACCGTTCCTGGTGTTCTTCAAATGCGGCCAACGACCATCAAGCTATTACTATTGAGGTAGCGAACAGCGCGCTGACCAGTGACTATCCTGTCAGCGACAAAGCCTATGACAAGCTGATTGACTTGTGTGTGGACATTTGCAAACGAAATAATATCTCAAAATTGTATTATGATGGGACACCCAATGCCTCTTTGACACACCATTGGATGTTTTCGGACACTACATGCCCTGGGCCCTATTTGAAAAGACGCACTCCGGAGATTTGCGCGGCTGTCAACAGCCGCCTTGAAGGCAGCACGTCCTATAGCGTCAGGGTAACCGCTGATACACTCAACATTCGCACGGGCCCCGGCACCAACCATGGCACCAACGGAAGCATTGCGGACAAGGGCGTATATACCATTATTCAGGAATCCAGCGGCCAAGGCTCCACCAAAGGTTGGGGAAAACTCAAGAGCGGCGCCGGGTGGATAAGCCTTGAATATGTGACAAAGCTATAAACAATATATAGCTGCTTTTGTCCTCGAGTGGCAGGAGGGTATGTCGGCGGAAGGCGACAATAACGGCTTCCTCTTCGACGGAGAGGACGGTGGAGCGCGGGCTGTTTGGGGCCAGTGGGCAATTCGAGAAGATAGCTGGGACTAAACACCTAGGGCGTCAATGACAGGCCAGCAGCGTTCAGGGCAGGAGATGCAGCCAGGGAAAGCCCTCTCTCAATAGCGGATTTGGGCTCCCGGCCAGTCGATGTTGGGCGCACCGCTCTTGCTTGTGTTCAGTTTATGGAGATCATTATAGCCAACCCCAAAAAACCTGCCGTCCACGGTTTTATAGAACAGATGCTCCTTGCCGCCACCCACTTCCAGGACAGGAGCGGCAGGCGTGTGCTGAGTTGGGCTTGCGCCATAAATCATTTTGAATGCGCTGCCGCCTGTTTGCCCCCAAGTATATACCCGGCCATCCTCTGTCAGCGCAATGGAGCCAACATAACGCGCATATAGCTGCGTCACCTTGCGCAGAATTTCAATCGGCACAGGAGAACTCAAGGCTGTGGAAGTGGTCCCTTGGCCAAGTGCGGCATGCAGCCCCCAACCGATGACGGTTCCATCGTTGAGCAAGGCTTCACCCCAGCCGTTGCCGCCGCCGATATAAACCATCCGACTTGCATAAGGTGTCAGGTTGTCAACCCGCGTCGGTGTGTGAACAATTTGCTGTACGCCATATTTTGTCCCCTGAAAGCCCAGACCGCTGGCCTCATTGTCGCCCCATGCCCAGACATGGCCTTCTACGGTGACGGCGAATGCGCCTTCATAGGCGCCACCAACCAAACGGGCCCTCTCGCCATTCAGGTTGACGTTGAGAGGTTTCTGGCTGTTTTTTTTGCCGCCATCACCAAGCTGACCATAGAGGTTGTGCCCCCACGTCCAAACTTTTCCCTCTCTGTCCAAGGCAATGCTGAAATATTCTCCAGCCGAAATTTGGACGACATTGGAGAGGACGGCGCCTGGGGTGTGGGCATAAATGCCTGAATTCGGCGTGCAGCCGGTTTCGCCATAACCACTTTGCCCCCAACCGCTGAGATTGCCGCTGCTGTCCAGCGCCAGCAGGTGGTAGGCGCCGCCTGCCAAGGCCACAATGTTGCTGAGGCCACTCACTTTTGTAGGTGCAACATTGGAGGCGACGGAAGTTTTGCCGTTCCCCTGCTGGCCGGAGCCGCGGAACCCCCAGACAAAAACTTCGCCATTTTCAATGTTCACCCCTGTCGTAATTAAAGAAGTTTCGGATGCTGTCATCGGCAAATAATGTGCCATTTTGTTTTGCTCCCCATTCAAAATTTCAGACTTGCTTAAATATTTGGCCTTTATTTCTGTTGTTGTCTGGCTTTAAGGAATCAACCTCACCAAGCTGCCGTCGGCTCTATAGAGGGCGAAGCTGCCGTCGTCTTGCACTTGGACGAAAGCCGCGTTGCTGTTGGCGGTGATGGACATCCAAATGGTTCTTGTGTCGACTCTGACAATAAAGTTCCCGTCAGGCAGCAACTCCGCTTGAGGGCCAGGGTTGCCTGGAACGAAGGTGAAAGAGGTCCAAAGAATGGTTGTTCCACCGACGGGCAAAAGCTCCAAGTTGCCGTTGGGCTGCATGACGAGGCGGAATTGGCCGTTGAGCGAAACCAAGGCTTCATTTGCATTCAGCGTTACGCCAACACTGAGCATGCTCCGAGAGGACCACACTGCTGTGCCGTCCCGCGTGCGAAGCGTGAAGAAACCATCTTCTGCCTGGACGAAAACCGCGCCACTGCCGGCCGTCCTGGACTCCCAGAGGATGTTTGCACCGTTTCTGACGACAAAATTCCCGTCGGGCAGCAATTCCGCATAGGCACCGGGGTTGTTGGCGGTGGGGGAGGCCCACAGAAGCCTGTCTGCAGCATTTCTGAATTCCAAACTGCCGTTGGGCTGCATGACGAGGCGGAATTGGCCGTTGAGCGAAACCAAGGCTTCATTTGCATTCAGCGTTACGCCGACACTGAGCATGCTCCGAGAAGACCACACTGCCGCGCCGGCCAGTGTGTAGAGAGCGAAGTAACCATCATCTTCTACTTGGAGGTAGCCCACACCCAGGCCGGCCGTCCTGGACTCCCAGAGAATGCCTACGCCGTTTCTGACGACAAAATTCCCGTTTCCCAGCAATGCCACATAAGCGTCGGGGCTGTCTGCGGTGGGGGAGGTCCACAGAAGCCTGCCTGCAGCATTTCTGAATTCCAAGCTGCCGTTGGGCTGCATGGAGAGTGTGTATTGGCCATTACGAGAAACCACACGTTGGCCTGAAGTCAACCGCCCTCCGAGGTTGAGCCTATATGTGGACCACACCTCCGTGCCGTCCCGTGTACGCAGAGTGAAATAACCGTCTTCCAGTTGGACAAAAACCGCACCACTGCCAACCGTCCTCGACTCCCAGAGAATGTCTACGCCGTTTCTGACGACAAAATTCCCGTTTTCCAGCAATTCCGCATGGGCGCCGGGGTTGCCTTGGGTGGCAGAACTCCAGCGCACGGCTCCTCCAACCAAAAGTTCCAGGTTGCCGTTGGCCTGCATGCTAAGGCGTGTGCGGTTGTCAAGAGAAACCAATTCCCGGGGCAATTCCAGTCTCACGCCCACACTGAGCATGGTTTGGGTTGACCATATGGCTGCGTTGGTTGCTGTGTAGAGTGTGAAGTGGCCATCGTTTCCCAACAGGCCATAGGCCGCGCCGCTGCTGGCAGTCCTGGAGGCCCAAAGCGTGCTTGCGCCGTTTCCAACGACAAAATTTTCATCCATCTGAAAATGAGCGGAAACGCCGGGGTTGTTTTGGCTAGAAGAGGCCCAATGCCGGAAACCTCCAGGGCCCACAATCTCCAGGTTGCCACCATCCAACCCACCGCGCCGCATGAAAAGTGTGAAGCGGCCATCGGCAGAATCCAACGCCTGACCGGGGGACAGAGAATGACCAATGTCAATCCGGTTGGAAAGTGAGCGCTGCGTCTGAAGGGCTCTGTGTGCGTTGACTCTACCATGTCCCGTAAAGTCGTCGCGGCCTGGCGCGTCAATGTCATCCGCTGAATTGTACAATATCTGCTCAACCTGGGCTGCGCTTAAATTCGGGTTGACAGACAAAACCAATGCGGCAACGCCTGCAACATGGGGGGTCGCTGCGGACGTTCCATTAAAATCGTCACGGTAGTTACCACCATTGGTGGTTGTATGAATTTGCACTCCCGGGGCACAAATATCTATTTCAGGACCAAAATTGCTTCCCCACCAAGTTTCTCCATCGCGACTCGTTGGGCTTTTGTGCTCTCCCCATTGGTTGCACGCGGCAACGGCAATGACTTCGGGGAGATTGGCGGGGTAATTGACGGGTCCATTGCCATTCCCAGCAGCAAAACAAACAACGCACCCTTGTCCTCCACGCCCATTGTCTTTGGCATGGCGAATGGCGTTGGTTATTGCAGTCGATGGTGAACCTCCGCCCCAGCTGTTGCTCAAAACATCTGCTCCACGGTTAACAGCGGTAGCAATTCCATCTGCTATGCCTGTGCTTGTGCTCACCCAATGTTCACCGCTTGCTGGAGCATGTGCAATTCGTATCCCCATGATGCGGCAAAGGGGTGCAACACCGCTGATGCCTTCTCTGTTATCCGCAGCCGCCGCAGCAATGCCGGCGCATGATGTTCCATGGTTATCCCATGTGTTTGGAGTCGGATCGTCTCCTCCAGAAGCAACATCATAACCCTGCACCAATTTGCCGGGGGTGTTGAGGTCCAGATGCGTGTAGTCTACGCCATCATCCAAAATTGCAATGGTGATGGCGGGTGAACCCTGAGTCACCTCCCAAGCATCCACCGCACGAATGTCTTCTCCAGCAATGCCCCTTCTTTGCCCTGTATTTTTTAAAGCCCACTGTTGAGGAAAAAACGTGTCATCCGGGACATAAGCAGGTTTCAGCAGCTGCACAAAATTGGGCTCCGCATAGAGCGTCAGGCCGCTGTCGTGATAGCGGTTGGCCATCGTCAAGGCATCTGTCCCTGCATCTTCCTGCACAGCTAAAAGGAAGGCATTTTTCTCCCACGTCGACTCACGAACAAGCTTCACTTTGTTTTGTGCATTGAATTCATCTATCTGCTGCCTTGTCACCTCCGTCTTGAATTGGACATTGAATTCTTCAGTGAGGATGATGGGACTTCCAGAAGGCGAAGCAAAGACGGCCAATTCGCTGGCGTCTTCAGGCAATGCCTCTGGAACCAGAGGTTGAGCGAACGGGGCTTGAGGCGGTGCACTCGTTTTATAAAGAAAAATGCCCCTGCCCACATCCAATCTGCTTGAATCCGGTGCGCTCACATTCAGCGCTGCCATAATACGTTGTTGGCTCTGCGCAGTTATTTCACGAGAATGGCGCACAGCCCGGTGGGTTGTGGACTTCGAAAGTTCAATCTTTTTGCCTTCATACCAATAGAATGCCATCTTTTCTCCAATAAAACTCCGTTATAGGTGAAAAAACGAATTTTCCAACATTAAAACAATGCGTTCGACGGAAGTTGTTTATTACATTGGGCATGCAATGATTTAAAACTTCATTGCCCCCAGCAAATACTGCTTGCCCTCAGCCGCTAAGCCCATGTTTGAGTGCATTTTCTTCACCCTGCTCATTGCAAAGGATTGCACCCCCCCTGCAGGAGAGAGGGGGGTGTATTCATTTGGACCCAAAGCGCTCTAAGTGCGGCAGGTGTTGTCAGGGAGACAACCGTTGGTGCAAGCGTCCTCCCCGCAGTTCTCCGTTCTTAGATTGCCGCAATCACCGTCCACATCTGTTATTTCCCCGCATACTCGCCCTTTCGCTGCCATACTTGCGCAGAAGTCGGATGGCGGCTGGAGGATGCAACAGTGACCTTCCTTGCAGATGCCATCGCCTTTCCGGCAAGGCGCGTTTTCTGGATTTTTGTCGCATATGTCGACGTTCATATTCTTGCAAACGCGTTCGTCTCGGTAGCAGATAACAACAGCAGCTTGTACACCGCACGAAGTACCACCGCTCTCGCAGGGGACTTCCATTTCCTTCTTGCAGGTGCCCTGGTAGCAAACTTTGCCGCTGCTCTCACATTTCGTACCGTCTGGCTGTCCTTCGCATTTCTTTGTGCTGCTGCCATCCTCACATTCCGTGTCGCCTGGCTGTCCTTCGCATTTCCTTATGTCGCTGCCAACCTCACATTCTGTGCCATCTGGCTGCCCTTTGCATTCCTTTGTGCTGTCGCTGCTACAAGCTGCCAACAAAACCACCAACAAACCTAAACCGCACACTCTCAACACCTGCATACATCCTCCTTGAAGAAGCACCTTAAACATGTCTTGGACAATCCAGCGTATTGGCATATTTTCAAAAATTCGACAATAGATGTTTCTCCCAAGTCCATAAAGCAGAGCATCCACAACCCTTCAGAAAATGGCCCCGACGGACTTATAATTTATGCATTAATGCCGCAATATAACACATAAACATTCTTGAGTTGTTTTCGTGCTGCCCCAAAAGTTACCCCAATATGTTTTGGGCCGCCTACCCTTCTTTTATCAGAAGGCACCCAGAAAAGCAAAACCCCCTCGCAGCTCACAAAGAGGCGAGGGGGCGGGGGCGTGTCGGTGGGGGCTCCGCTCACGTCCCCTAAAAACTTTGTAGCTTAGAGCGGTTTGAGCCACTGTCCACGGGGGCTTCCAGCGGTTTTTCATTTTCACCATAGCGAATGGTGGGCCGCTTGGAGGTGGAGGGGGAAGCTTTCTGCGCTCGCTTGACTCCGCTACGCTCCGTCCATGAATGCATTTTTGGCTTCGGTGGTGGCGAGTCTTGAAGTGAGAAATAAACAATTTCGGTTTTCTCATTTTCCACGGGTGGCAGCGGGGGCGGTTGACAAACCTCTTCTTCAGCCACCATTTTCTTCAACGCCTCCACAATGAGTTCAGCAAGCCCAAGCTCAACCACGGCCCCTCCATTTCCAATCCGACGCTTGGCATTTGGCTGCCGGGCTGCCTTTGGGGGTTTCTTCGTTCAGTTTCGCGGGCATATTGGCCCTCAACGCGTGAGACAACAACCCATGCCGCACATTGGTTGAGAACCGGCCAACCCGGAGCCAAACAAAGCGACGGCCCAAACGAGTTAAGAAACCGGCACTCAGTTGAAAACCGGCCGAGCCTTGCGGCTCCACGCCTGAGCCGTCAGAAGCCTGATGGCTCTGAGCCACCGAGACTTCAGAGACTCCTAGGAACGGGAAGCCGTGGACTTTGTCCACGCCCTCCCTCCTTCAACTGAGTAATGCGGGTTCTTAAGCCCAGCCGCGTTTTTTGCGCAGCTGCGGGGGATTAAGCCTCTCTTTTGCGAAAGTGTCAAGGAATTCTCGCGGAGCGCCTCACCCCCTTAGGGGGCCTGGGGTGGGGTGGGCGCCTTCAAACCCTCATGTGCGTAACTGCAAGCCCACTTCCTATAATATAAAGAGCCCCAAGCCCAAGCAGCAGCAATGCAGTGCCTGCCACAAATACAATGAGCCATGTACGCAAGGTTTTTTTGCGCCGCATCCAAAATGGCAGGAGCAGCAACCAGAGCATCGCTGGGGCTGTTATGAAACCCAGCGCGCCATCTGACCATTCCATCAAAAGACAGAAAAAGAAGAACAGCAGCCCCAACACACCCCCATAAACAAACCGCGTCCTCTTCGCCCACTCCTTCGCAACCTTCCCCCACTCACAGGAGACGAGCCCATAACCCAAAGCACTTGAAACCAACAAAAGCAGCCCATGCGGCGCAGTTAACATCACCGCCATACAAAGAAATATCTGCACGACGAATGCTGCAAAAATCAGCATCTTTTTGAGCATATGCTTGGGTTTCCAACAACGAGTATCCACCGGTTTCAACCTTAAATTCCACCATGGGGGTGGTATGTCCAGGGAGTTTGAGGGGAACGCCCTTTTTTCTCTAAAACCTGTGCTGGGCGCCTATCCATTGGGCCAAGTCTTGCCAATAAATGTTTCAACCCTCCAGTTTGTATAGTGAAACATATTCTACATTCATTTCAATTCTTTCCCAGTCGGCAGCCCCGGAGCCTCCCACAAAAGGCGTGGCGTCGCTGCCAACAGCAAGGTTGAATATAATATAGAATTCTTGGTCAAACGGAGCAGAGGGGCGGGTTGAGTTGACACTATAATAGAGGGTGTTGCTTATGGTGCCTATATGAATGTCGTCAACATACCATGCAATGCCTCCCAAAGTCCAATCTATGGCATATGTATGCCATTCGTCAATGGTTCCACCCTTTGGGAGCATATAGCTCACTTCATGCCCGTTGCTCGCAGCACCCGCGCTTCTATATATGTTGTCTGGCCATAGGCCACCAAAGTGCAGCGTGCTATAAACAATGTTGTCCCTATCCCCGCGCGCTTCCATAATGTCCACCTCCCCGCTTGCCGCCCAACCACCATAAACATTGTTGACGGGGAGCATCCAGAAAGCAGGCCAGGCTCTGCTGCCCAGAGGAAGCCTCATGCGCGCTTCAACGCGCGTGCCCGGGCGGGCAGCCACTTTGCCCTGGGTGGTTATTTTTCCACTGGCATAGCTAAAATAACCATTATATTCACTTGTCTTCCAAGCAGAAAGGACAAGCCCGTTGCGGATAGAAATGGCATCCTTTGTATAATATTGTGCTTCGGCATTGCCTCCTGCATTCCATATGTCAAACGGCCCCCAGCCGGTTTCATAGTTCCAATGCTCCTCATTCAATATGGGCTCCAAAAATGAGTCTCTCCATTGCACAACAAGCCCTGTTCGGTTGTTCACCCACTTTGCATAAAAAACCATATGTTGAGCACTGTTGAGTGTTGTCACTTGCGAGCCCACAAAGTCTGCATTTGTATACCAACCTTGAAAAGTGTGCTCAGCCAAAGTCGGCTCAAACAAGGTTATGGGAAAGGAAGAGTTGTTATATGACGTTTGGTTGTGGGCATGGTTCATGCCTCCATTCAAATGATAAATAACCTTAAAAGAGGCATTGGAAGGTGTTGGTCTGCAGGCGACAACAACCCCCAAGAGAAGCATTGTCCAGGCCGTGGCAGCGCTGCCGTGCAGAATTCGTCTCATAACGCACCCTTTCCTTCTCTGAGGAAATTGCGCCGCTCAACGACACCTGGCTACACGCTCGCGCAACGGGAGGAATTTAAGCTTCTCTTGGGCGAAGCTGTCAAGGCTTGAATTTGGGAGGTTGCCGGGCGCTTCCTCCCGCGGTTTTTTCTGGCAAGCAGTGAGCGCAATAGCCAAACAAAGAGACGGGTGCACCCTGCCTGCGGACATTTGACATAGGCGATATTCAGCCATATGTAGGCGCCACGCGCTATGAAAATAAAATGTTTCGCACTGTGGGTTGTCTTTTGGATGATGGCTTTTGGCCTTCCTGCATCCGCAAGAGAGTGGGTGGGTGCAACCTTCTCTGCGGATGGCAAAACAGCCTATCATGCCGTGAAGCCCGGATATTATCATCTGTCAGTATATTTGTATGTCACAGACTTGTCTGAAAAAAAAACACCTGCCTTCCACGAAATACCCGCGGGTGCTTTTCGCCGCGCCTATCTCTTCAACCAAGGCCCACACACCCTCTTGGTTGTTCCACAAAAACTGGAGGCAGACAGAAGGTTAACATGCCGCGTTCATGTCTATTTGTGCAAACCCAACGGCCCCCCGGAGCTCCTCGGTGGGGATGATTTTTTCATTCACCCAAGCACGAAGCCTCATATGTGGCAAAACATCGCCACGCTGATTGGCAAGAACGCAAGCGGTGCCCATGCGCTGATGTATATTCAAAATGGAGAAACCGCTGTTGTTCCAATTCAGGACCCGGCAAACGTCAAGGGTATTCACTATGGCACCTCAGGCTGGATGGGTTATGTTGAAGTTCGCTTCCCTGGCCGGACACTCCACTTCTCCCCGTTTTTGACAAGCACGGGGCGCCCGCTTGTTGTTCAGACAAAGCACTCCATTGGCTCCCCCACCCTATTGCGCTTTGCCAAAGAATATTATGGGGACAACAAAAAATTGGAGATGGAGAAACAGGAAGATGGGGCAGCAAAATTGTTTGCGGCTTCTTTCCTCAATGCGCGCTCCCTAAGCGCGGCAACCCAAACCCCTCTCGCCTCCCAACCCCTCTATCGTGCAAGGGTTTTCAACCAGGACCGTGAGATACAATGGGTGTTGGGAGACAGCGACACCGAGCCCCAAAAAGCCTCCGTCATAGGATATGTCTATGACAGACAGAATGAACGCCTGACAAAGCTTCCGAGTTTGGACAACGTTGATTGGCGTCGTGTTCACTCCATCATCTCTTTTTCACCCCGTCATTTGATTTTGGAAATGGGCAACATTGCCAAAAATGACGTTCTAATGTTCCACTTGGACAAAGGCACCTCTCTCTATGCTTCGGCTTTGGACTTTTCTGACAAGCCAGCGCCACAACCCGCCGGTGACGCTGCTGACAAGCCAGAGTCGCAGCTTGCCGGTGGCACTGCTGACAAGCCAAAGCCAGAGCCACAGCCTGACGGTGACACTGCTGACAAGCCAGAGCCGCAGCCTGACGGTGACGCTGCTGACAAGCCAAAGCCAGAGCCGCAGCTTGCCGGTGACACTGCTGACAAGCCAGAGTCGCAGCCTGACGGTGACGCTGCTGACAAGCCAGAGCCACAGCCTGACGGTGACGCTGCTGACAGGCCAGAGCCACAGCCTGACGGTGACGCTGCTGACAAGCCAGAGTCACAGCCTGACGGTGACGCTGCTGACAAGCCAGAGCCGCAGCTTGACGGTGACGCTGCTGACAAGCCAGAGCCGCAGCTTGACAGAATAATGCGTATTGCAGTCATCGCAGGAGGCGTCCTCCTAGGTTTTGTACTGTTGATAATGATTGTTTTGCACTTGGCCACTCGAAATGGAACAAAGACAAACATAGCGTATGCTTTGTCATCTCTTCCAAAGTCCAACACTTCTATGCATTCCCCCCAACCCCAAAAATCCAACAAGGCCATATGGTGGGTACTAGGGCTCATAGTGGTAGGCGGGGGGATGGTGAAGGCTGCCGCTTTCATATATGCCGAGGTAACGTCATTTGTTGCAAAGTCTAAGCCTGTGCAAATTTCAACCCCAACACCACCCTCGCCGCCACGCTTGCCGCCACCGCCAAAACCGCCCATGCCCGTTGAGCCTCCTGCCTTGAGGTCATCCCCCCCAGCTGCGCCAACAAAAGCCCCTGCCCAAACTTCTGAAGAAACAACGTCCAAACAAAGCTCCGAAAATGCCGGGCAACCTGAAAGCGCACACCATGAAACCGTGCTTCCGGAACCTCCAAAGCCCAAAAATGAATGGAACAAACCAACGGAGCGAAGTGCAGCCAAACCAACCGGGCCAGCAACACGCGCCAAAACCAAAGCGCCCTCAACATCCTCGAATGTCGAAGTGCAACATGCGCAAACCAAACAATCCCCCACCCCGCCACGTGCGCCCTCCGCAACAAGCCATACCCAGGATGATTCTGACAAGGCCCCCGACACTTCCCCGTCTGCAGCCCCCAAACGCCGGGAGCCTTTGCCGGGTGGCGGAGAGCCCAAACAGTTCCTCTCGAATAGCGATGTTGTGGGCTATATTTTTAGCAAACGTTTGGAGCTAAATGCTTGTGCCAGAGAGCAAGCAGCCAAGGATTCAAGCGTCAAAGGCAACATGGTTGTAGAGTGGAATGTGGCAACCTCCGGGAAAACCTCCCAAGTGGAAGTGGTTTCACCCAATTTCCGGGGCACATATTTTGCCGACTGTATCACCAAGCGCATTCTCAGCTGGCAATTCCCCGCACATAAAATACCAGGGGGAACCCGCAGGTTTAATTTCAAAATTTAGGGCACGGGTTTGTGAGTTGCTAGGCCGGTTTCAATTTGACATGGCAGGCGAGGCTTTGGGCGGAGCTTGCTGGTGGAAGGGAGAAGGTAGGGAGTGCACTTTTTGAAAACGTTTCTTTTTGCCCTCCGGGGGTTGTTCTCTTTGGGCCTGCGGCCCGGGCCCTTTTTGAAAACGTTTCTTTTTGCCCATTGGGGCGGGGTTTATTTAACTGATAAAGTTTTTAAGGGCCATGCGGCCCACGCTTTTTTTGCCCTACCG
>Ga0209755_10002674_pt1 | contig 23955 bp, 18 predicted proteins | sample TergutCo191P1_FD_187301 | JGI IMG/M metagenome (GOLD analysis project Ga0209755, IMG submission 187301) | Cornitermes sp. P1 segment gut microbial communities from Petit-Saut dam, French Guiana - Co191P1 (SPAdes) (version 2) | ecosystem: Host-associated > Arthropoda: Insects > Digestive system... | reverse complement strand
TCGTCATCATATGTATTTAAAATATCAATCGCCTCTGCCATAACCGACCGCGGCCATGGCCATGCGCCAAACATATCCAGCGCGGCCTCATCTATCCCAAAAATCACGATATCGGGGTGAATCAGGCGGGGGTTTTGGTATGCGGCATCCTGCATGCGGTATTCCAGCCCCTCCAGCATTCCGGTAAATACAAAAACCACCAAAAGCAAAGCCGCCATAAATACCCCGGCTATTTTTTTGATTTGCCGTGCTTTTAGCCCTTTGATTATGCTCAAAACTCAATCACCAACCCATCTCTGGCCATGATAAATTTTTGATTATCCAATCCATCCAGCCAGCTATCCAATTCCTCATCCAAATATTTTTGGTCGAAATGAGAAAATACCATTTTTTTACAATTCCATTTAGCCGCCAATTTTACCCCGGCGGATACCGTGCTATGGCCAAAGCCCGCGCGGTGTGCATAATCCTCATCAGTATATGCCGCATCAAAAATGATCATATCCGCCCCGGCGCAGTATTTATCCAGCATTTCGGCGGTCTTTGCGTCAGGATTCACAATCTCGCTATCCAAAAGATAAACAAAGTGCGTATCCCCATGGGATATATGAAAAGCGGTGGTTTGGTTTGGATGGACATCGGCCTCAAAAGGGGTTATTTCAAAGCCGCCTATGGCGAATTTTTGCTCGGAATGGATTTCATAAACCTCGATTGTCCCCAGCGGCGCAGGCGAAACCGGCCAATATGGCGGCGCAAACACTCCAGAAATCTGCTCCAGCATGGGTCTATCATCCCGGCTAATAGTAAAAACCCGCGCGCCCTGATTCTTTTTCCAAACGGGGTCAAAAGTACCCAGCCCCACCAAATGATCCAAATGCAAATGCCCCAGCAAAATATTTATGGGATATTTCACCAAAAGCCCATCATCATGCAAAATCTCATTACGCAAAGCCATAATCCCCGACCCCGCATCAATCACAATAAAATCGTCCCCGCAAGACAGCGAAAAACAAGACGTATTCCCCCCATATCGGGACAATCCATGACACATAGCCACCGACCCGCGGCATCCATATATTTTTAATTTCATCAAAACTCTCCTCATCCTTTGCCTAAAAAATATTATACCATAAAAAACCACCCTTTGCAATAGATTCGTAACAAGCAAGATTTTTATTTCAAAAATGACATCTTCATTATTGTGTGCGGTTGGGTTGATGGATACCCACGACCGCGTAGGGGCGGCCAATGGCCGCCCAATGTTCGCAGGCGATATATTCTAGCTATCGCGGATTTGTAAAAGGCGGCCAATGGCCGCCCCTACGTCAACGCTAATATCCACATCCCTAATTTTAACAGCTATTGAAAAAAGGATGTGGTTGTGGTATAATTATCCTCAGGAAAGGGATGATGATTATGGGCAAAAGCAATGATATTAGCAAAATTTTCGAGGTTGTGTTGGCTTTTAATAATGCGATGCGTTATGAGGAGCTGTTGAATACAATTTTAATAAATATGATGGAAATTACCTCGTCTGATGCGGGTACTTTGTATATTTTGGAAGACGATATGCTTCATTTTCGCATAATTAAAAACAAGACGCTCGGGATTTTTCAATCGGTGGATGAAACTAATGATTTGCCGCCGGTGGTGCTGGATAGGGAAAATATTCAAAATGTTTGCGCATATACCGCCATTAAAAATGAATTGGTGGTTATTGATGATGTTTATACCAGCGAGCGGTTTAATTTTCAGGGTCCGCGAAATTATGATAAAATCACAGGATATCGCACCCGCTCTATGCTGACGCTGCCCCTGTCCACATTCCGAAATGATGCATGGGATGTTTTGGGGGTTATTCAGCTGCTAAATGCCACGGATGAGGCCAGCGGCGAGTTTATCAGCTATGGCAATATGGACGAGCAGCCCGTTATTCCCGCGCTGGCAAATGTGGCGGCAAATACTTTGTCAAATTTATTTCATATTCAGGAAATCCGCAAAGTGTTTAATTCCTTTGTTTCCGCCATGGTACGCACGATTGACGAGCGGTCGAAATATAATAGCAACCATACCCACAAAGTCGCCGCATTATGCGATTTATTTGGCAAACATTTGGGCAAAATATATCCCGAGGGGCATCCGTTTCATTTTGGCGAGCGGCGGCTAGAGGAGCTGACCATGGCCGCCATGCTCCATGATATCGGCAAAATCGTCACCCCCATCCATATTATGGATAAAGCCGACCGGCTGGGCGAACGCCTACCCATTGTGCAAAATAAGTTTATCATGAATGAGCTGGTTTTGGAGAATAATATGCTAAAGGAGCAGATTTCAAAAGAGGATTATAATGCGCAAAAAACCCGGCTGGATGCGGCTTTTGCTCTTGTTGGCAAAGTAAATGCGCTGGGCTTTTTGCCGGATGATTTGGCCGAGCAGGTTTTGGCTTTGGCGGATTTGGCTTTTGTGGACAAAAATGGCGAAACTGTGCGGCTGCTGGATGATGGGGATATCGCCTCGCTATCCGTTCGCAAAGGCACGCTAACAGACGCCGAGCGGCTGATTATGCAGGAGCATGCCAATACCACCGGGCGAATCCTCAGCAATATCGCCTTTAAGAAATATTACAAAAATGTTACAGCCTGGGCGCAGAGCCACCATGAATTTTTGGATGGGACGGGCTATCCGCAAGGGCTGGCGGGGGACGAGCTAGCCACGGAGGTGCTGATTATCACGATTATGGATATTTTCGAGGCCCTAACGGCCGGGGACAGGCCATATAAAAAGGCCATGCCCCCCGAGCGCGCCTTTGGCATTTTAAACGAAATGGCGGAGGAAGGCAAGCTGCATGCGGATTTGGTGCGGCTTTTTCAGGATAGCGGCATTTGGATGCAGCTATAGCGGGCGCGAATCGGCTGGGGCTGAATTTGGCGGCAAATTTTTTGGCGTTTTTGCTAAATGCGGGGATGGGATTTTTTTTAGCACCCTTTATTGTGGCGCGGCTGGGCGTTGCGGCCTATGGGCTGGCGCAATTGGCGCTAATGATGACGAATTTTGCCGCTATTTTCACAATCGGGCTAACCACAATGGCGGCGCGGTTTATTTCAATTGAGATAAATAAATCAAACCTCAAAAAAGCAAATATCTATTTTAATTCCGCACTAGGCGCAAACGCTGCAATGGCGGGGTTTTTGCTGATATTATCGATTCCAGTAATCATTTTTATTAGCAATTTTTTTCACATTCCCGCTGATTTACTGGCAGATACGCGGTGGGCTTTTGCCTTTGCCTTCGTCAATATTTTGATTGCCCTTTTGGGCAATGTATTTTCCGTCGCAACCTTTGCACAAAATAAGATTTACTTATCCAGCCTGCGAAATATGGAGGGTAATATTTTGCGGGTGGTTTGCCTAATCGCGTTGTTTGTGGCATTCGGCGCGCGGATTAGTTTTATCACCCTATCCGCCACCGCTTTTACTATTTATATAATATTTACTGATATTTATTATACCAAAAAACTATTGCCGAAAATCAAATTGCAAAGGGCGGCATTTTCGCTAAAAGCCGTGAAAACCCTGTTAAAATCAGGGGTTTGGAATTCGCTGGAGCAGCTAAATTCCGTAATCCAATCCAGCCTAGATTTATGGCTGGCGGGGGTGCTTTTCGGCGCGGCCATAATGGGTAATTTCGCCATTGCCAAAACAATACCAATCTTTTTCATTATGATGATATCCAGCATCACAGCGGTTTTCGCGCCCCAATTCACCATGCTATTTGCGCAAAAAAAGCAGGCCGAGCTTTTGGCGGCAGTCCGCCTAGCCATGAAAATAATGGCCATCATCACAGCCCTCCCCGCAGCGTTTTTGCTGGTTTTTGGCGACATTTTCTTCGCGCTCTGGCAGCCCGGCATAGATTCCGCCCTATTATCGCGCCTAAATGCCCTAATCCTAGTCCCCATCCTGATTTCATGCGCCACCCAGCCCCTTTTCAAAATTTTCACAGTCACAAACAAACTAAAAATCCCAGCGATTGTCTTTTTCATAACAGGCGCGGCAAACATAGCCCTAATGCTGATTTTGCACCGCTTTACCCCCATGGGAATTTTTTCCATACCCGCCGCGGCAATTATCATCCGCGGCCTCCGCACCTTCACATTCAACCCCATCTATGCCGCCCACGCCCTAGAAATCCCCCGCTTTTCCCTGCATCCCACGATTTTTAAAGGGTTGGCCTGTGTGATAATTATGTTATTCACAAGCTATGGCTTCCGTCTAATTTTCGCGGTCGAGTCTTGGTTTATGTTAATAATCGCGGCAATAGCCAGTGGAGTATTAGCATTACTGATATGCGTTTTTCTAATGTTTAACCGAGCCGAAATGCAGGAAATATGGGGGTTTGTAAGGAGTGGTCAAAAATAAGATTCTCAATAATTGTGCCAGCATATAATATTTCCGAATATATCGACCAATGTATTTCCAGCATACTTTCACAAAAATATCAGAATTACGAATTGATACTGATAAACGACGGCTCAACCGATAATAGCGGCACAATTTGTGATAGTTATGATAATGGCGAGCAGGTGCGGGTGATTCATAAGGAAAACGGCGGCCTCTCTAGCGCGCGCAATGCGGGTCTGGATGCGGCTTTGGGGGATTATGTGCTGTTTGTTGATGGGGATGATTTTATTGCGGAGGGCTCGCTTGGGCGGATTGCCGCCGCTTTGGATGCGGATGGTTCGCCAGATGTTATGTTTTTGGGTGTTTGTTTATATTTTGACAATACGGATGATATTAGTTTTGTGAATATGTTTGATAGGTGTGAAATTTTTGGCAAAAGCCGGGATGCTGTTTTGGCGCAGCTTTGCCGGGGTGGGCAGTTTCATGTTGGGGCATGGGCAAAGGCGGTGCGGCGCGAATTGGCGCAAAATACAGGTTTTTGGGAGGATATCCGCATTGGCGAGGATGTGGATTTTAGCTATCGCCTATATTTGGCCGCCGTCGATTTTAGCCTCTGCGCCGCGCCATACTACCATTATCGCCAAAATCGCCCCGGCTCGATTATGGCAAAAAATCCCGCCGACCGCTGTTTCGACCTCATCAGAATTACTGATAGATTGCTGGAAATAAATCCCAATTGTCCATGGATGCCCCGATTTTTGTATCATCAATATTTTGTTTTGCTCACCCTTTATAAATCCGCCGACGAAGCGGCGCGGCGGCGTCTAAAGCCCGATATGGCGCGACTTTCCCATCTATTGCGCCATGGGCCAAAAAAAGCGCGGGCTTTATGGCTATTTCGCAAAATATTCGGCACAATGGCGGCATCTCGCCTTTTGCGCCACTTTGGAGGCGACAAAATCTGATTAGCATAATCATTCCGGTTTATAATACTGAAACCTATTTGGCAAAATGCCTAGATAGCGTGCTGATGCAGGGTTTTGGGGATTTCGAGCTAATTCTGGTTGATGACGAATCGACCGACGGCTCTGTCGCCATTTGCGCCGATTATGCCACGCAGGATTCCCGGATTAGGCTGATTTGCCAAAAAAATGGCGGAGCGGCAAAAGCCCGCAACGCCGGGCTTGACGTGGCTCGCGGCGAATATATTTTGTTTATTGACAGTGATGATTTTTTAACGGACAATTCTTTGGGAAAAATTATGCAATATGCCGCGGGACAGGATATTATTTTTTTCGATGCCCGGCATTTGGCGGCGGATGGCCGTTTGTTGCCCCATTATACAAAATACGACCGAGCCAATTTTTTCCAAAAAAGTCAAAAACAGGTGCTGGATCATTTGGCGAAAAACGACCCTCTGCCTGTGTTGGTCTGGGATAAATTGATTCGCCGCCAATTTCTTGTCGATAATGATATAAAATTCACGGAAAATATTATTGTGGAAGATGTGGATTTTTGTTTGCAGCTGTATACCCACGCAAAAGCCTATGATTGCGCCCCTGTGGACGCTTATCGATACCGAATAAACCGCCCCGGGTCGGTGATGGGCGGCAATATCGAAAACAAATTCACAAGTCTGATTTTTATTATCCAAAAGTGGACAAGCCTTGCCGAGAGCCGATTTATTGCCTATCGCCCCGAGATTTTACAAATTTTGGCATATCAATTCTGTATGCTATTGCCTATGTATGGGGTATTGTCAAAAAAATTGCGAAAGGCAAAGCGCGGGCAAATGCGGGATGCCGGGCGGGTGCTGGGGCATAATTCGGATTTGCGTGTGCGGCTGGTGTGGCTGATTTTTCGGCTGTTTGGCGCGTGCGCGGCGGCGGGGGTGTTGGGATTTTATCATAAAATAAAATCTTTGGGAGGGCGTTTGGATGGGCGGGATTAGCGTGATTATCCCGGTTTTTAATGTGGCGGAATATTTGCCGGATTGTTTGGATAGCCTTGTTGGCGCGGGTTTGCCGCGGGGGGTCGAGATTATTTTGGTTAATGATGGCTCGACTGATGGCTCTGCCGCGATTTGCCGCGATTTCGCCGATGCACATGGCGCAGTTTTTGTCCGCCAAAAAAACGCTGGCGCGGCGGCGGCGCGGAATGCGGGAATCCAGCTGGCTCGCGGGGATTATCTATTATTTGTCGATGGGGATGATTTGGTTTATAATGGCGCGATTGGGCGGCTAGCCGCTATTTTGGAAAATGCCGCGCCTGTTGATATCAATTTTTTGAATGCTGATATTATCAATGCTAATGGCCATGTTAAAAAATGGTCATATCGTTATAATAATGACAAACTAGGCGAGAATGCGTCGCTGGCCTATATTTGCGCCACATCCCGCTTTCCCATTTCCCCCTGCATAAAGCTTTTGCGGCGGGATTTTGTTATGGAAAATGATATTTTTTTCACAGAAAGGATTTTGTGCGAGGATGTCGACCATACAATCGCCGCGCTGCTGGCCGCCAAAACCTTTGCCGCCATTGATATTCCCTATTATATCGCGCGGAAAAACCGCCCCGGCTCGGTGATGACCGACCCTAAAAATGCCTATCGGCGATTCAAATCGGTGCTGCATATTATCGGCAAATGGCGCGAAAATCCCGCCGCCGCGCCTATGCTAGCCGTTCAGTATCTGTATTTGCTGGGGATGTATGGCAAATTGTCAAAAAATCAGCAAGCTCAGCACCGCGCGGATATGCGCCGTTTGCGCGGCATTATGAAAGGCGGACGGCCGCGGATATTTTTGCCCCTGCGCATATTCACGGGATTGTTTGGCATTAAATTATCATCCATTATTTTTTCAAAACTTTTTTAACAATCTCGCCTTTGCAAAAAATCATATAATCCAGATTGGCCTCGATATGGCGCAGGCGAAAATAGGCGACGCTCCAGCCCGCAAACGCGCCAAAAAACAGGCCTAGCCCGAAGAACTGCGGGCCCATCTGGCGGGCGACGAGCGTGGCGGCGAAAGTGCCGGCAAAAAACGCCGCGGCGGCCATAAGCGCGCCGATTTCGTCGCTAAAATAATACAGAAAAATCAGCATGGCATACATAATAAATGCCGCAAAATAGCCAGCCGCGAGGGTTGGGTAAATTATCATGGTCAGCCCGCCGAAGCCCAGGGATTGTGAAAACATATTAACAATCAGGAAAATTCCGGCGGTAATAACCAGCTGCAAATGCACAATATAGACGATTTCGTTTAGCAAAACGGCGAACATGCTGCTTTTCGCCTTTGTGATTTCGCCGCCCATCCCGCCTAGGATTTGCTGGCAATAAACCTGATATTTTTCGTGAAAATGCACCTCTACCCGAACGGTAAAAATTACCAGAGCCGAGATATTTGTGAGCATGGCCAAAAACACCGCCAAATCGTAGGCTGGAGCGGAACGGAAGGTGTTTGAAATCGCCAGCGATACGGTGGGGTCGAACCAAAAAATGAAATTGTGAATATATAGACCAAGTGTGTGGAGGAGGCTTGCCAAAAAAAGGAATTTGTAGCGGCGCAAATAGGTAAAAAATTCCAAATAATTATGGCTGTTTTTGTTAAAAAATTTGCGTACCATGGCGAAAAGCAGGATGGCGATAAGCGAAAAGCCCGAAACCATGCCGATTAAGACCGATATCACAAAGCCCAATTGGGTGCGGGAAAAGACCTGAATCGACACCGCTAGCATTGTTAAAATTCCCACAAAAAACGCGATTACTATGCTGCGGAATTCCTTTAGGGCCGTGATGAATGTCATGTTGAAAAATAGCAAAACCAAGGCTATGAAGGCCATTGCGGCCAAAATCATTATTAGCGGGTCGATGCGCTGGGCGAAAATCGCGCGCAGCACAAATGGTAGCGCGATGGCCGCCGCCAAAACCGAGTTTGTTAATAATCCGGCATAATAGCAGGCGGCGATATCATCATATTTTTCATCAAAAATTTTATCGGCCACATAGCGGGAAATCACCACCGACAGCGGGTTTGTCAGCACTGCCGAAAAAATAAATGCATACAAAATAATACTCATCAATAAATCCCTCTGATAAAAATCGATATATTGCAGCCCCATTGTTATAAAAATCCCAATTATCCCCAAAATCGTGATAATCATAGGCCCCACAATGGTTAGGGCGGAATAAACCGTGCCCTTTACCATATTCACTAAATTTCGCTCGTTAAAAATCTTTTTTAGCTCGAAACCAATACCCGCCATGCTATTGCCCCATTTCGTTATAGATTTCACGATATCTATCGATAAAGAGATTGTCGCGATATAGACGAGCGGCGATGGCGTGGCCATTTTCGCCCAGTCGTTGGCGCAAATCTGGGCTTTTCGCCAGCTGCACAATGGCCGCAGATATCCGCCCGGTATTCATCACCGGAACAACAATCCCCGCCGCATTTTCAAAATCCCCGGCATTGAGCATTTCATAACAATCCCCCACATTCGTTGTAATACAGGGCTTTTTCGCCGCCATGGCCTCCAAAATAGACAGGGGCTGCCCCTCGCTTATGCTTGTTAAAATAATGATATCCATCATTTCCACATAATTCAACAAATTCACATGCCCTGTGAAAATAATATCGTTTACCCCCAGCATCTCTATCAATCCCAGGCAATCATTGAAATAATCGGCATCCTCGGCGGTATTGCCCATGATATATAGGCGCAGGCCGGGCATCGCCGATTTGGCGTCAGCAAAGGCGATAATCAGACTGCGAGTGTCTTTGATGGGCGCGACCCGGGCAATATGGCCGATATTCACGATTTCGCCATTTCGCGCCGGGGGGATTGCGGCAAATTTGTCAAAGTCGATTCCATTGTGAATAACCTCGATTTTATCAGGCGGACAGCCGATTTCGCGCTGCACCTCGGCGGCCTGTTTGTATATGCAAAAAATCCCCGCCGCGCGGCTATAAATACAGCGCGAAAGCATGTAATAATGCCGAATCCACAGGTCTTTGTAAATCCCTTTCGTCCAGTTGGCGCGGATGATTTCCTCCTCCCGCTCGCGGGAATAGATGCCATGCTCGGTCAAAATGGCGGGTTTATCGTATAAATAAGCGGCGCGGGCGGCCTCTATCCCCGCATAGCCCGTGCTAACGGCATGATAAATATCCGCCGCCGGGGGAGGGCTCTGAAACATAGTAAAAATCGGCAAAAACATAGAGCGGCATGTCCATAAAAAGTCCGTGAAAACAATCCCATCAAAATGGTCATTATAAAAATCCCACACAATTCCATAAAAATCCACACCCATTAGCAAAGCATTTACAGAAATTTCCTTCCGGGCAAACAAATCAAAAACCGTTTCCCACTGCTCATTTTTGCCGATAACCAGCGAACGCAGAGCCTCTCTCTCCCTATCTTTCAGCGTTAATTTTTTGTTTTTACTTTTTTTGGAAATATAGTCATTATCTTGCAGAGCCACCTCATAAATCCCATCCAAATTGTCCGGCAGGGCGTATTTAAAATTCCCGACGGACTGGCTATTTGCGATAATCGCGCGGATGGAAAACCGAAATTCCGGCAGTTTGGTAATCAGGGCATCCGTCCAGCTCGAAACGCCGCCGGGGGTATATGGATACGCGCCCTCGGAAATAATGCAGATTTTCAGCGGATTTCCCCCCCTTATTCAAAATCGATTGACAAATTATCGCCAATCACCGTAATTTTATAAATCCCCCGCCCGATTTTTTGGATATCCGCGAAATTGCCCGAAAACTGGCGGGTTGTGCGCAAAATGAAGCTAACCGGCAGGTCGTTTCCATTTATTTCCAAATCCATCCCATTAGCCCGGCGGGTGATATATATGTTTGTGTTTAAATAGTTTTTTAACGATTCGGCGGCGCGGCTGGCGGTGGTCGTTTCCAAAAAATCCAGCGCGGCAAATGATTGTGAAAAAAATCCGTCTAATCGGCGGGAAAAGGCCGGCCAATCGTATTCGCGGGCGAAAACTGGCGCGAAATCGATATGGTGCATGGCAAAACCCATCGCAGTGGCCGCGCTTTGCATGGCAAAAAGCCCGCGACCGCCGTCAATGCCGCCGCTTGTGCGCGGAATTTTCACCGCCGCCTCGCTCGCCCATTCAAACGCGCCATCCCAGCCGGGCAGCAGAAAAGCGGCGGCATCCGGGGAATTATCCGCATTTCGCAGCTCGCCCCGCCCATGTTTGAAAAGCTGGTTTGCAAAAAAATTAACAGCCCTTTGCGAATCATGATTGTGAAAATATCCGCTATTCAAAATCGCGGTAAATGGCAGGTCGAATTCGGCGGACATCCGCGACAAATCCGGCCAAAGCACATCCCGCGCAAAGGCAAATGGCGAACGATAATAAATAGACGAAGAATCCTCGGGCAAAAAGGGAAAATTATCCAGCAAAATCGTTTTTGTGCCAACAATCGGATAAATGAAATCGCCATAGGCCAGGGCTATCAAGCCCGCCAAAATACCCATTCCGCTGTAATCGTTAAAAAAATCTCCATTCATGGCATAAATCGCGCCGCCTTGGTGGAAAGTCCGCCAAATCAAGGGGTTTGCGGGGGTGTCGGCATGGGCATAGACCCGCGCCCGCCCCGAGAGCCCCACCCGCCGCGCCGCCACAGGAAAATCATCCGCCGCAAACCCGCCGCCTATCAGTATTCCGTCAAAAATGTCAATTGATTTTGATTCAAAATCAGCCCCTATGGAATTTATTGCCAATAATTGCTGCAAATCCGGTGGGTTTTCCTTTGGCAGAGCGGCGAAAATAATATTGCCGCCCGCCGCCAAAAAATCCCGGAAATACGCCATTTCCCCCGGAGTGATTTCGGGCAAATTGACAATCAAAATGTCAAGATCATCCATTTTGGAGGATGGCTCTATTTGGGCATGGTCTAGGCGCAATAAATCGAGGGTTTTGGTTATAATGCGATTTTTTTCACACATTTGTGAAATAATGCCAACCCGCCCAAAAGCCGCGCCGCCGCTTTGCTGGCCGCGGGTAATAATCGGCGTTTGCGCGCCGCCAGCCAGCCCCGCCATATGCATCTCAAGATTAAAATACAGCGCAGCCAGCATAAAAGCCGCAAAAATCGCCGAAACCGCCAAAAAGCTTTTAATTTTCAGTTTGTTCATTTAAAACCGCCCACTTTCTTTCCAATCTGCGCCGCCGTCTGGCAGAAAATTCACGAATACAGATAATGGCGATATTCAGGCTCACTTTTAGCAGATATGCCGCTGGTTTTAGCAGGCCGCTATGCATGCTAACCCCGAAATTTCGACGGTGCATAATCGCTGGAAATTCAGCGATTTCAAAATCATTTAGCATCATTTGGATAATCATATTTGCATCGGGATAGTCTAGGGAAAAATTGTCATATTTTGCATAAAATGTAAATGCTGCGCGGCTAATGCCCTGCAAGCCGCTGGTGGGGTCGGTTACGCGCTTTTTGGCGGCAATGTGAATAATCAGACGAAAAGCGGCAATTGCCATTTTTTTGTGAATCGGAATCGGAAAATCCGCGCTGCCCCGCATAAACCGCGAACCTATCGCAATATCCGGCGCATCCGCCCCCAGCATGATTGCCAAAATATTATCAATATTGGCGATATCATGCTGCCCATCCGCATCCATCTGGATTATGTAGTCATAGCCCCGGCGGGTGGCGAAAATATATGCGGTTTTTAGGGCTGCACCATAGCCCTGATTGAAAATATGCGAAATCACCGCAATTCTGCGGTTTTTGGCGATTTGGCGGGTGGCATCCGCCGAGCCATCGTCGATAACCAAAATATCAAAATCCATATCGCCAAAATTGCGCCGCAAAATCAGCTCATCCAGCACCCCGCCTATGTTTTGCGCCTCATTGAATGCCGGCAAACAAACCAAAATCTTTTTCATCGCCACACCTCGTTATATTTTATACAAAGTCTCGGTCATATCATCAAAACTAATATTTTTAGCCGCCGCGGCTTTTGCTAATTCAGCGCGGCGGGAAGAATTTTCGATTAAATCCGATAAAGCCTTTGCAATATTTTTTGCACCAAAGGGAATAATTATCGCATCTGTATTATTTTCCAGCAAATCGGGCAGGCCGTCAAAATCCGTGGCAATACAAGCTTTTCCCAAAATTATTGCCTCTAGCAATGCCAAACAAAATCCCTCGTAGCGAGAGGGCTGGATATAAATATCAGCCTGACTAATATATGGCATTGGGTTTTCTTTTGCGCCTAGCAAAACAAACCGCCCTTCCAATTTGTGTTTTTGTATCAGCTTTTCTAATTTACGCCGCTGTGTCCCCTCGCCGACAATATACCATTTGATATTCGGGCGATTTATCTGGGCAAATGCCGCAATGGCGGCATCTATGCCCTTTTGGGGATGCAGGCGGGCTATGGTCAAAATGCGGATACCGCCGAAATCATCATCAAAACCCACGCCCTGCCCCGCCCGCGCTCGAATCCCTGCGATATCGACAATATTCGGGAAAACAAAAATTTTGTCAGTCATATTTGGAAAAATTTGACAAAGGGCGGTTTTTAGGGATTGCGACACAGGGCAGACAAAATCCATTTTTTGGTAAAATGGCAAATCCAGCTCTTTTAAATAGCCCGCCTTTTCGTAATTGACATGGACAAAAGCCAGTTTTTTGGCGGCTTGCGCCCTCTCGGCCACATAATAGGTCGCCGCGCCCTCCATAAATGCTATCGCCAAATCGTATCGCGCTTTTTGGGGCGGGGTGGTTTTTGCCAGCAATAGCCAAAAAAGCTTGTCCAGCCGCAATTTGCCGCGTCTGATTTGCATAAATGCATTTTTTGCCATATATGGCAAATATTGCAAATGTCTAATCAGCCGCCAGATTATCAGGCTCGCCAGCGATATCGCCGCGAAAATTCCCAGCACCGGCTTTTGGCTAACGCGTCGGTTTAATCGTATAACCTCGCTCGGCAGGCGGGCAAACATCTCGCCCCGGGGGATAATCGCCAAAAGCGACACCCTCGCGCGGGTATAGTCGAGCCGCCCCAAAAGGCTAATTAGCGCGGTTTCTGCCCCGGCGCGCCCCATGGTATTTGTCACAATCAAAATATCCCTCATGATGCCACCCGTATCGCCAAATTGTTTGGCAAATGGGCGTTTTGCCGCAGTTTGTAAACGACAATATTTTCATCCTCGAAAAATACCGCCATCTCATTTGGAAAATATTGGATATACAGCCGCGCCCATGCCAAAGCCCGCGCATTTAGGCTTCTGTGGGTTTCATAATCAGCATAAAGACCGGAAAGCTGCCAATCATCCAGCCCGGCGCGAGCCGCATTGATATCAAAATCCAAATCCGCCGGGCGCAAATCCGCAAAGGCCGGGCTGTGCTGATACCAGCGAATCGGCCGCTTTTCGATAAACACAAAGACATAATCCGTCGGGATAAAAATTTCATTCCCCGGCTGATAATTTGCCAGTCGAATGGCAAAATTTGACAAATTGTAATGAAAGCCGGAAAATAGCGACATTGAATATTCAAAAATCGGGGAAATAATTGTCCAGCTATTTGGCGGATGATTGCGGGCGATATCATAAAACGCCAGTATCGCGCCATTATGCTGCATTTGGAAAATTTTGTCTTTTGGCATAATCCGATTTTGGGCGAGGGTATATGCCGCTCCGGTCGTCGCAAACGCCGCCATGCCGCATAAATACGCCATCCTCAGCCGCCTTTTGCCTGCATGACAAAAATTATGCAAAATCTCGATTGGCATACAAATGACAATCGGCGCGGAGTAAACCAGCAGCATATAAATGCGGATATCCTCGGAAATCGAGAAAATCTGCATGGCCGCCAGCATATAAAGCGCCAGCACCGCCAGAGAATAGGCCGAAAGTCCCGCCAGCACCATATTTTCCGGGTTTTTGCGGCGCAGGAAATTGTATAGCGGATAAATCACCGCCAGAGCCGCGCCCGCCAGATATGGCAAAAACCATTGCGGATTTAGCCAGCCGATATATTCGCCCCCCGGCCGGGTATATTCCCGCAAAAATTCGCGGAAACTCGCGAATTCCATGGGCAGCATGATTTCGCCGGTTTGCAGATTTACGCGCTGGGTTAGCTCGTCTGTGCCATCGCGGATTAGCCCGAAACCCCAGCCAAATGAGGCCTCCAGCGGGATGCCCGAAAATAGCCCCGCCGCCATGGGGGCCGCCGATATCGCCAAAGCGCATGCCGCCGCCGCGATTAGGCGCAATAGGGTTTTGCGGTTTAAATGCATTAGGCTGGCGCAAAATATGGCGGTGCATATTAGAAATGCAAATATGAATATTAGGCTATGTGTTGAAAAAATAATGGATATGGCCGCGGCAAAGGCCATTAGGTGGATGGTTTGTTTATCCCGCATAAACCGAAATAGGAAATAGCCGGCGAAATACAGGAAAATCAGGGCGTATTCCTGCGGCAGAGCCATTATCATCCGCCATGTGGCGTGGAAATGGAATAGGTCGGTGGCGACATATAGCGCGAGGGCGGCGTTTATGGCGAATGCGGATTTTAGCACGCGGCGCAATAGGAAATATAGCGCGAAAACAATCATTGTGCCGCTGACCGCGCCAAACATGCGGAAAACCGTGATGGGATTTAATGGAAAAATCAGCGAAAGGGCGGCGATTGTCGAATGAAAACCGAATGGGTAGACCCCATTATGAAAAGGCGCGTTTTGCATTAAAAAGGCCGTCCATTCCACATGGGTGTAAATGTCGATTGTCGTTGTTGTGACAAAGGGCATGGAAGCTATGGCATGATAGGATTTGCGGTAGATGGCAAAGGCGAAAATCGCTAGGGTGAAAATTAGTGCGGCGGGGAATTTGGGCTTAATTCTTCGTAGAAACCGCTCGAATAATAGGGGGAGGCGATAATGCCCTGTCGAAATATTATCCAGCATATCCCCGGCAGTATCCAGCAGAGCGAGGGTTTGTCTGCGTTTTATCGTGAATCGGTAAATCAACCCAATGGCGGCCAGGCTTGTAATTATGCTGATTCGGTTTAAAATGCCCATTAGCGAGAGGGTTAAAACGATAAAAATAACAATGACATGCCCGAAAAGAAACGACATTACCAAATCATCCAAAACAGATGCCCCCGACCGCCCCTTTAACCAAAAAGGGAGCAGTGCAAACAAAAAAATATAGGCGGCGAATACGCCGATTAGGGATAGGACATTCGCTAATATCATGGCTCGCCCTCCTATGTGAAAAATTGCACAAGTTCCAGCCCCTCCGGGGATAGGGGCAAATCGGATTTTTTTAGCGCGGATAGTGTGTCAAAAAATTGGCGAGAGCGGTTTGTGGCATAATAAACTTTTAACAAATTTAGATAACCCTGCTCGGACGCGGTTTGCGCCGATTTTTTTGCCCAGTTTTCCGCCAAAATATAATCCCCGACGAATAATGCGCAATCTACTATTTTCGCAAAATCATCATTGTTAAAAAAATCCGCATCCTCAACCAACGCCATCAAATTCAGATACAAATAGCTATATCGGCGGGCATCGGGCGCATCCAAAATGCCGCTATCCAAAAAGCTCGCCAGATGGTCGGCATAGGCGCGGGCATGGGCGGCAGGCGGCCTATCGCGCATATTTTCATATTTGCGAATCTCGATTTCATACCGCGCCTTTATCCCGCTAATGGCCGAGGCCGCATATAGCGATGACTCGGAATCCCCGAAATCAAAGGCTTTCGCAATAGCTTTATAGCTTTTGATATGGTCTTTTTTTAGCTCAAAAAGCAGGCGTTTGCGTTTGTCCGCATTGCTCGAAACCAAAAAGGCCTCCTCCAGCGGCACAGACTGCATTTCGTTTTCCATATCCGGCAGAGCCATTTTTTCCCTGCGCTTTTTTGAAAAACTAAGCCCCGCCGTATCAATATCCCCCATTTTCAGCATTTTGCCCGCGATAAATTGCCCGGCAAAATATGCAAAACCAATCGGCTGGGTGAAAAACATAATCATGCCGGAAAATGCCGCCTCTTTCGCGCCTTTTGCCGCGGCGGCGATTGTGAAAATAATGCTAAAAAGCGAACCTATTCCAAATATTACCAAAAGCCATTGGTTTATGGTCATAAAACCACTTCCTTTATTTGCAGCCCCTCTTTTGCCAGCCGGGAATAAACCGAGCCCGCGCTTTGCCCCTCCAGCCCGGTTAGCAAAGCAAAAAGCCCCGCCGGATTTTCCGGATTTTCGCCCATATAATCATTCGCCCGCAGCTGCGGCTGTAGCTTTTCGGCTATTTGGCGGGTATCCAGCCCCGGCGCAGTGGCAAAAACCGTTTTATATGCGGTGGTATTTTTGTCCGCCGCTTCTTTATGGGCGTTTAAAATATCGATAAATGCGTTGTTTTTATATATTTCGGTGCCGGGCAAAAGGCGGCTTTCGCGGGTGGACTGCATATGCTGATAGGCGCGCTCTATCGCCCCGGAAATCAGCCGCCCCACCACCATAAAACGATTCACATTATAAAGCGACAGCGCATTAAAATCCATATCCCAAATCATAATGACAGAAACCAGCTCGCGCTGGGAAAAAATGGGTGCGGCCATCATGGGCCGCTCGGGATTTAGGCCGCGGTTTACAAAAATCCGGTCGGCGTCCATATCGGCGGCCAAATCGGGCATTTCGGGCATTTCGATGCTGTTTGCATGGGTGCGAGCCGTGTTGGGGGTTTTTGCTATCAGGCGGCAAAACCGCCGCCCGCCGCTGGTTGTGATAATATATATACAAACATCCCCAGCCCCCATAGTATTCATCACAACCTCGATTGCGGAAAAAAACACCGCATTTGGTTGCAGAGTATGCAATTTTTGGGTAATATCATAAATCTTTGCCAAAGAATTGTCATAGTTTATTAGCCGTAAATCCAGCTCTTGTTTGATTTTGGCATTGGCGTCGTTTATTTGGTGAATCAGAGTCAGCTCGTCCCGGGCGGCCTCGAGATTTTCCTCGCTTTTTTGCTCGGCCATCATCATACGATTTCGGGAATGGCCGCAAATCATGCCGACAATATATAAAACCAAAATCTGCCCCATGGAATTAAAATCCAGCAAAATAAACATTAAATCGCGGCCGCCATATATTTGCAAATATATCAGAAAACCTATTGCCAAAACTGATGCTAAAATGGATTGGTATAATCCATGCACCATTGAAATAATAACGATATAGAGCATCATAAAATAAATTTGCGGCCTATCGCCATCATGAAAGGCAAATTGCATGCCGGCCAAAATTGCAAATAATATGATATTTTCTAATATCGGCGATAGCCTTTTGTATAAACCGCCGCCCCGCCTTTTTTTGGGAGCAATCTCTTTCGCTGGGCTATTTTCCGGCATTTCAGGAGAATCGTCCGAAGCCCTAATAATAAAACATTCCATATCACGCAATTTGTTAAATTCTAGACAAAATTCCTCGCCTTTTGAAATAGTCAGGGATTTTATATCCATAGGCTCGGTCGAATCGCCATAAACCTCGGCGCAGGAAATATATACCAGCCGTTTAAAACCCCTATCCGCCATCACATTAAGCAAATTCAGCAGCCCGGCCATATATCGCGATGGCGCATTTCCGCCCGCGTCAAAATCATAGCCGCCATCCGCCGCCCCCAGCCAAATCACGCAATCCGGCAAAATATTATCAAAAAGCAGCCCCAATTTTTCATCAGCCAAATCAAAATTATAATCCATTATCTTTTTTGATTTTGCGACATTTGCGCTCTGGGAAATGGTGAAAAGCCTATGCCGCCTCCCCGCGAGCCGATTTAGCAAATGCCGACGAAATTCCCCATCAGCCCCGGCTATTAAAATCTTCATCTTTTCGCCCCAATTCGTTTAATTCTTCGCGCAATATGGCGACAGTGCTGGCCAGCTCGTTTATTTGCGCCTGCATTTTTGAAATCTGGGTGGTGGCGCGAAATAAAATTAACAATAACACAATTATCGCAACAACAAAAACTAGCGCGGGCGGATAATAAATCCCCAGCAAATCCGCCGCCCATGCGGCCATGCCCGGAAATATCCCAAAAACCAGCGTAACAAACGCAATAAACAGCCACAGCAGCGAATTAGGCTCATTCAACCGCCGCCGCGTCAGCATATAAACAACACTAACAAAAATCAGCAAACACGCCAAAATAATAAAAATCCGCAAAGCCATATCCAAAACAATCGCCCCCATCCAACCTATTTTGCGCGATTTTTCAAAAAATTATATGGCAATAAATGTCACAATCTTTTAACACACACAAAAAGCCCGCCGCGGGAAACAAATGCGGCGGGAATTCATAAAATATAATGATTTGGAGGTGATGAAATGGACGGGCAATTGGCGGCGGTGCTATCGGGCGCATTATTTGCGCGCATTATGAATAACGAGGGACTGAGCATGGCAGAATACAATATTTTAACGACCGCGCTTATACGTAACAACATGCCATTTGACACAGCCTTTGCCGCAGGCACACGCAAAAACCCCGCCTCCATCCAGCTAACAATCCACATAAACCCTTCAGCCAGTCTAGTGCTAGTAATCGCGCTAGAGCCGGGCTCATCAGTATTTTCACCAAGCCCCTAGGCAATCCCAATCGCGCAGATTACGCGATACATTAGATGCCCTCGCCTTCCAATTTTCCCGTGAACAAAAAGATACCCAATATCGCTAGGAATCCGTTTACGGAAACAAGATTGCTAAATCGCTGAAATAGGCCGAATAATTCAGGCGGCGCAATGCCTGTCCCTATGCCGCCCACAAACATGAGGAGCAAAGCGACACTCGCGCAAATAGCAAGAGAAACAAACCTTTTTTTGCCAAAACCCCCAATCATTACCAAAACAAAAGCTAAAATAGACAAAGGAACAACCAGCGCAGTTACAACAATGTGCATAGTGTCTTGAAAAGCCGCACCTGTGCCCCCGCTTTCCGAAAGCGGAAACATCGCATAGCCGACTATTGACACCCAAAACATCGCCGCAAATGCGTAAATCCCAAGCCGCAAAATTTTGCTCCACCTTCCCCGAATAGCAACGCAAACCATCATAACGCAAACCATCCCGGCCACGCCATACAAATTTGACAATCGATGCCAAAGAGCAAGCGAGGGCGCATTGGCCGCGCTTAAATCGCTGACCGCGCGGCTCATCCAGTCATAGCCCGGATAGGCGGAGGGTGCGAATATCACCGCTATGGCATAAGAAACAAAACTAGCTATCCCAAGCAATCCGCACCAATTTATCAATGTTTTTTTGGTCTTCATTCGGCACGCTCCTTATTGAAAATATTTCACTCCGTTTTGGAAAATAATGGGGGCGTGGTTGCCGGGGGTGTTGCGGTAGAGGTCGGGGGTGATGCGCTCGCTGTGGCCCATGCGGCCTAGGATTCGGCCATCCGGGCTGGTGATGCCCTCGATTGCCGCCATGGAGCCGTTTGGGTTGTGGGGGCTGGCCATTGTGGGTTGACCGTGGTCGTCGGTGTATTGGGTGGCGATTTGTTGATTTTTTGCCAAAGCGTCGAGCAGGGCGGGGCTGGCCATAAAGCGGCCCTGGCCATGGGATAGGGGGATGCGGAAGATCTCGCCCGGGGTGCGGTCGGCCAGCCATGGGGATTTGTTCGAGGCAATGCGCACATTTGCCAGCCCGGAAATATGGCGGCCAATGGCGTTATCATGCAGGGCGGGGCTGTCGGCGGTGATTTGTGAAATTTTTCCTGTAGGCAAAAGCCCCAGCTTTACCAATGCCTGAAAACCATTGCAAATGCCCAAAATCAGGCCGTCGCGGTCATCTAGCAGGGCGGTGATTTCCGCAGCCAGTCGGGGATTGCGAAAATATGCGGCGATAAATTTGCCGCTGCCCCCCGGCTCATCCCCCGCGGAAAAACCGCCGGGAATAGCCAAAATCTGGCATGCCATCAAATTAGCCGCCGTGGCGGCGATGGAATCCGCCAAATGGGCGGGGGTGAGATTATTGATAATCTGAAAATTAACAATCGCCCCCGCTTTTTCAAATGCCCGCGCCAAATCCCATTCGCAATTTGAGCCGGGGAAAACCGGGATAAACACGCGAGGAGCGGCATGGCGGCTTTTGGGAAAAAATGGAATATGCGATTCGGTCGGGGGAATCGGCGCGGGGTCGGTCGGAGTATCGGCGGCCATCCCGCTGGGGAAAATGCCGTCTAGCGGCGCAATCCAGGCATTTATCGCGGTATCTATGGGGATGGATTTTTCGCCAATGGCGATAATCGGCGCGGCGGTGATATTCGCGATAATGCGGGCATTTTTGGGGATATCGCCCGGCGCGGCCTCGATTAGTATCGCGCCATAATTCGGCGCAAACCAATTCTCATTGCCAATAAATTCCAGCCCCAGCTTATTGCCAAAGGCCATTTTGCAGGCCGCCGCCGCTATTCCGCCAGTCGTAATAGGCATGGCGGATTTTATCTGCCCGGAAACAATGCCCGCGTGAATTGTATTAAAATTATCTATTAGATTTTCAAATATTGGTAATTCGTTATTATCATATGGCGTGTCAATTATCGCCAAAATATTGCCGGGCGTTTTTAATTCGGCCGAGGAAACATGGGCGATTTCGCCATGGCCGACAGCAAAAGAAATCAGCGTAGGCGGCACATCCAAATTTTGGAAAGAGCCACTCATCGAATCCTTGCCGCCAATAGAGGCCAAATTTAGCCGCCGCTGCGCCCAAAAAGCCCCCAGCAGGGCGGAATAGGGCTTTCCCCAGCGGCGCGGGTCTGCGCCCAGCCGCTCGAAATATTCCTGAAAACTCAGGCGAAGCTTTTTAAAATCCGCACCCGCCGCTACAGCGCGGCAAACGGACTCAACAACAGCCAGCACAGCCCCATGAAATGGCGAAATCTCGCTGATATGGGGATTATATCCCGCCGCCATAAAACTAACGGCATCAGTATTATTTCCAAAATATGGATAAACCGGAATTTTCGCCACCATCGCCGGGGCGGGGGTCAGCTGATATTTGCCGCCAAGCGGGGAAATCACCGTATTTGCGCCAATGCTGGGGTCAAAAGTTTCGACCAATCCCTTTTGCGCCGCCACATTTAAATCCCGCAGATTATCCAGCCAATCCGCTGGCGCGGAGGCGGCCAGAGGACTGAATTTTGGGGCATTTACATGCACCCGCGCAGTTTGCCGCACCCCTGATGTATCCAAAAATTCACGCGGCAAATCAACGATGGGTTGGCCACGCCAATTCATAATAAGCCGCCCGGTGTCCGTAATTTCAGCAACCACGGTGGCTTCCAAATTTTCACTATTTGCCAAAGCAATAAATTTATTCGTATCAACGCCAGCCACAACCACAGCCATCCGCTCCTGGCTCTCGGAAATAGCCAGCTCTGTGCCATCTAGCCCATCATATTTTTTGGGGACGGCATCCAAATTGATTGTTAAACTATCGGCAAGCTCGCCAATAGCCACCGCCACGCCCCCCGCGCCAAAATCATTGCATCGCACAATCAGCTCGGCGGCGGCGGGGTCGCGGAAAAGCCGCTGGATTTTGCGCTCGGTGGGCGGATTGCCCTTTTGCACCTCGGCTGCGCAGGTGTCAATGCTAGTCGCCGTCAGGCTTTTCGAGCTACCGGTCGCGCCGCCTATCCCATCGCGCCCGGTGCGGCCGCCCAGCAAAATCACCACATCGCCCAGCTGCGGCCGGCGGCGGCGCACATGCCCGCGGGGCGCCGCCCCAATCACCGCGCCAACCTCCATCCGCTTTGCCAAATAGCCGGGGTGATAAATTTCATGCACAATCCCGGTCGCCAGCCCGATTTGATTGCCATAGCTGGAAAACCCGCTGGCGGCCTCGGTGGTGATTTTGCGCTGGGCGAGCTTGCCGGGCAGGGTTTCGCTCATGGGGCGAGTCGGGTCGGCCGCCCCGGTGATGCGCATGGCCTGATACACATAGCTGCGGCCGCTGAGCGGGTCACGAATAGCACCCCCTAGGCAGGTAGCCGCACCCCCAAAAGGCTCCATTTCGGTGGGGTGATTATGGGTTTCGTTTTTAAACATCAAAAGCCACTCCTGCGGCTCACCGTCCACATTTATAGGTATCACCACAGACGAAGCGTTTACCTCCTCGGAAATGTCCAAATCGGGCAATTCACCGCGGGCGCGCAAAAGGCGCATGCCAATAGTCGCCAAATCCATCAGGCAATCGTCGCGGGCGATATCGCCAAAAACCTCCGCCCTCGCCGCCAAATACTCATCATGGGCGGCGCGGAATAAATCCGTATAAACGCCCTCATCAAACTGAACATCCTCAATGGCCGCATGAAATGTGGTATGGCGGCAATGGTCGCTCCAATAGGTGTCCAGCACACGGATTTCGGTGATGGTCGGCTCGCGCCCCTCTTTTGCGAAATGGTCGCGGATAAACGCCAAATCGGCAGGGCTCATGGCCAGCCCTAGTTTTGTATGTATATCATTTATTTCACAATCATTTTTGTCAATAATTGGCAAATTTTCAATATCATCAGGGGAGGATGTGGGAATAATCAGGGTTTTAGGCGGCTCAAGCGGGGCGGCCATGGTATCGATAGGATTTATCAAATAGGCGCAAATCCGCTCACGGTCGGCCTCGCCAGCCCCGCGAATAACAAAATAGGTGCTGGCCATAACCCGCGGCAAATGCCCGCAAATCAGCCCAATACACTGCGCCGCCGAATCGGCCCGCTGGTCATATTGCCCCGGCAAAAGCCGCCGCCCAATGGCCATCTCGCCCTGCTCCATGGCCAAATCCTGCGCCAAAAATTCCGATGCGGGGTCATGAAAAACCACATTCAAACATTCCTCCAAATCCCCCTCGGCCAGCCCGGCTATGTCAAAATCATAACAATCCACAATCCGCAGCCCCAAAATCCGCAGCCCCAAATCGCGATTAACAGCCGCCATCAAATCCGCCGCCGCCCCATCAAATCCGCCGCGCCTCTCCACATAAACCCGCCGCAATTTCTCCATAAAAAAGCCTCCCAAAATAAAAATTCACCCTTTCAAACCAGTATAACACACAAAACCTCCACCCGTCAACCACACCCCCCACAAGATTATTTTTCATTAGGTATTGACAGCAGCCCCTAGCTCTGCTATAATAGAATCTACCAAAGGGGATTGGTCAAGTGGCATGACAGAGGTCTCCAAAACCTTTAGTGGGGGTTCGATTCCCTCATCCCCTGTATCAAAACTGGCATTGCGACAAAATTCGCTATGCCAGTTTTTTCGTTTCTTGGTTTGCCTTGATTATTCGCAATCAGTTTTAATATTTACACCACCACTTTGACCTACTCCACCCAAAACCAAACACTCGCGGCAATATTACCGCCTGCGCTGAATCCCATCATGGTCGCTCTGAAAACGCTCCTGTCTTGGAAAAAGTCAAATTGCCTTGCAATGCCCCAAATTGGCAGAAAAACGACTTGCACATTGTCGATTGTATTATCAAGAAATAGCACATTGCCTTCTAATCTAG
>Ga0209755_10002673_pt1 | contig 23957 bp, 13 predicted proteins | sample TergutCo191P1_FD_187301 | JGI IMG/M metagenome (GOLD analysis project Ga0209755, IMG submission 187301) | Cornitermes sp. P1 segment gut microbial communities from Petit-Saut dam, French Guiana - Co191P1 (SPAdes) (version 2) | ecosystem: Host-associated > Arthropoda: Insects > Digestive system... | reverse complement strand
CGGTTGCTGATCTAAAGTACAGTTTATTTCACATCTCCTGTGTGGATTTCGGTTTAAATTTTTCCTCTCAGCCGCACTTCTATTGGTTGGCTCCACACATCTGTTTTTTTTAAGCTTTTGATAGACAACAAGTTTTCGTTTCAGTTTCCGCTTTCCTCTGCATATGGCGATATATTCGGCGCAACAAATGTGTTATTTCTGATGCAGTACCGGTTAATTGCCAGCAGGTATTGTAGTCTTCCACTGCTCAGTTCTCTTCTCTTGTTTTATTGTCACGTCTCTCAACAAAGCGTCCACTTTTTGCTTTCCACAAAATTAGTTACGTGTTAATTATGCCCCAGTTTAATATTTTAAGTCTCTCCTTCATTCCACGAAAACAAATAACAAATTAAATTATCCTTCCTTTTGCTGAAAGCACTCGCTGTATGTATAAACTGCAATATGCAAAAATGTGTTACTAACCTCGGTACAGGGACTGCATTCAAAAAACCACATACCGGTCGGAATATTCGGTTCCGTTCTTACAAAAGAATTTGCGGAAATTTGTACAAGGACGTGAACCATATTGGAGTTTTGTACAACACTGAAATTGGACGAATAATGGGGCCGCTACCTTCACAACACAAATCAAAATATAAGAATCGATTATCCGTACCTTCAACGGGATTTCGAAACTGCGATTTCATAAATCGTGGTTGCAACGTACGTGTCTGACTGTACGACCGCTGGGATTGGCCGGTACATATTTATATAATATAATTTTTAAGTACGATGTTCCGATTACAGGCGACGGGAAATATTTATAAATTTGGTTATTCCATAAAGGTAAACACATAACACAAAATGTATGATCATGCAAACGATAATTTTAGAACAAAAACTTTATACAACTATCAAAGACAGCGACAATTTTAAACAAAAATAACTTTGTTTAACTTGGTCAGAATTCAGATTTTAATAGACGGGTAATGTCACAAGATTTAGAACAGTTAAAATAATCTCAGAATTCCTGACTTGTTTTTATCTTGAACTGCAATTCTGTTTTTATTGTATTTATCAAATACGACTGTCGGATCCTTACTTGTTTGTTACAAAATGTTAATCGTGTTTGTAGTTAACAACAGAAATGGGATTTGAAATATGTTTAGATAGAGGGTTAATTATGTAGTTACAAGCAAGGAAATGCAAGTGGGGTTGAGTGTAAATAAGTGAAGTTCTATGAAGTGTAGTGATGTGGAGTGATCTGATATTTGTGTGTTTGATATGAAGTAAGTTGAAGTAAATTAGTTTAGGGTGCATTTCTTATGGATAAAAGTTCCATGTATGTTATTGTGGCATTGTGCTGATTGCACTGGATTGAACTGTGAATATTTGTTTGTTTATATCTTGTAATGTTTGTTTTTACTGGTATTGTTTCTTTTAAATTCTTTTCTAGTGTGTGGGTGTGTGTATGTGTGCATTTTGTGATGTGTGGGTGTGAATGTGTGCATTTTGTGATGTGTGGGTGTGTATGTGTGCATTTTGTGATGTGTGGGTGTGAATGTGTGCATTTTGTGATGTGTGGGTGTGTATGTGTGCATTTTGTGATGTGTGGGTGTGTATGTGTGTTTCTTTGGTAATGTTTATTTATGCTTACTGTGTTTTGTTCTCTACTTAATATGCTTTTGTATTGCTTGTTTTATGTATATTTGTTATTATTTTTGAACCAGTATAAGGAATAACGCCACGGAGTGAAATAGCATATGCGGTTAATATTATTTACAATAATAATGGTTTATGGAATTTGAACATAGCGCCATTACGTGTGCGTTCTTTACATTTAGCTGTGGTAATCTGACAGCGAACTGCATCGGTAAATAATTTGATACTTAAAGTTAAAAACAGATGGTCAGATCAAGAATACGAGACAATCTGCTTAATGATGGATTGGTATACACGACAGTTCACCTTAAATATTTTTAAGATTCTTCTTGTCATTCTGTCAAAAAGACAAAATAAACCATCCCCAGTCCGACAAATATCACATTCCTCCAATGCGTTACCGTCTTCAACACACTCAACTGAATGCACATAAGAAGGAGCCACAACACACAAACTGCACTTGGTGCGTGAAAGACGTCGTACAGCTGAAAATAAAAATGGATGGCAGTTTGTTGGAGACCGAGGTTCATCGCAGTTCAACGTAACCAGATGTTGAAAGGTACCGCTGTGTGTGGAAATCTCCTCTGAACATGGTAATGTCACATCAGGTTGTGTAAGAGGCCGGTAAGTGTGTGGCTAATGGAGCAAACATTGCCGGTATATTGGAAAATATTTCCCGTGAATCTAAAAGTTGCAGGGAAAAAAGTCTGTAAGATGCAGTTATTATTTTGGTGCTGAGTAACCTGGTTCATGTCCTGAGAGGGCACAGCTGTGATTAGTGTTCTTGTTTTACAGAACATGGATGTACTGAGCGGTGAAACGGGTTCCTGCAGCGATTCATGTCTAAGATCCACACTGGATGGGAATGAAGTGATTGGTATAGAAGCTGAAAGAATATCGGATATATCTGAGGTAGTAAATCAAGAGACATCAATTGCAATGATAAACACAGAACCCAGTGTAAGTTGTGTACCTGTGGTGAGTTTTACACACATTTGTTATAGGCTACAATCATAAATTCTTTCCCTTATATCAGATTATGTTTCGAAATAAATTTTTAATAGGGATTGGATGTTGAGCAGGTTTAAGAAAAGAAACCTGTATTTTGTGACGCACTTCAGGTGAACTGCCAATTGAGTGGAATGTTTCATCCAGCAATGAATCATATATTCCTTTCATTTTTATGTGTGTAAAATGTGTCCTGTCACGTTGAAAGGATAACGTGTTTTGGGTGACTGTGAGAAGGAAGTTAACAGAAGACATTGTGACTTGTAGGAATTTAATAACAGGACACAGAAATTTATTTAACGAGTTTCGTTATCAATCGGATCAATAAAGATGAAATAAATGGGTTATGCATTGTGCATGTGAGCATTAAGATCTATGTCATAATGTTTTTATAAGACCAGAAAGATGTGACCTGTTGAGAGATATGTACTTATGTATGTATTAAAGGTAAAATAAAGTTGTCCCACTGCTTGTCATGCAGGCAGACAGGTTCAGTGGAGGTACAGTTCCATAGATTTTCAAATCCTGGCTCTAGATTGAGTTGTCAGACTGTATGACAGAGAAAAAGCTGGATTTGGAGGCTTGGTGGGAGCTGACTTGGTCTGAATATTTTGGAGGATAGATAGTTCCATTATTGCTGCCAAAACATGAAACTCAAATCTTACATTTTATATCCCTGATATTTTACTGATTTTGATGCCTCATACTGATTTGAAGGTAATACAAATCTCTGCACTAATAGAATGAAATGGAAGTTTCAGATTGGATGTATTTGACACTTGACTGGAATTTCTGGAAGAATTCTATGGACATGGTAATTTCTCTTGAAGTTCTGCAAAGGGAAATTTCTTGAAATATTTCATGTCTAACATCTTTTCATGGTGGAAATGAGGTGACCCGGTTTTAAAGTATAAGATGTCACAGATCACTGATAAGAGAGAGGAAGGGAATTGGGAGGTAATGGCAGATCAAGTAATAACCATGGAACCGGAGATAAATTATGTATTTTTGTAGAGTGTTTTTGAAGTATGACAAATATTCATAAATTCTGGCTTCTCTGACAATCTGTATCCATGAAAGTGTGGGACTGTGCTTTCTGTGAATAACTGTATACTGGGATGATGTTTTCCGTAGAGGTTTGCCTTGGTTCTGTGCACACGGAGTGCAATAAACGGCATCAAGAACAAGTGGAAATAAGTTTCTGAAATTGCACGTTGTTTCACATTCTAGAAAATAGCATGTTTCGTGGAGACCAAATTGTAAAATTTCTTCATTAAACAAGGTCAACACTATTGTAACAATTTTGTAAATATTCATGTGCAATGGTCTGTGTTTGTAGTATGATCAACATCATATATATTATACATCATATATTATAGTTTAGTCAAACTGCATAGCTTTGTGAAACCCTTAAATTTCGCAGTACCCGGAAATGTAAGTTACATTTGGCACTGCATGTTGCTGTCCGCGGTGCTACCGAACGTTGATAGACTTGTGAATGTATTATCGACTATTTGAGCGTTAATTTGGAGTGGTGAAAAAACGGTTCTTTGTATTTATGTGCTCAGGGTCCACCATTTCATGCAAGAGGCTAGGAATTCAGTAACTTTCGTTGTAATGAAATTAATCAATAATTTTGCATGATAGAAAACTGTACTGAAGAAACGACTTCCATGAAACCAAATTTATAGCATTAATATTTTTGTAGAGTTTACTATTATTGTAACTGTATAGACACCTTCGTGGTTTGAAAAAGATGACGTGCAGTATAATGCTGACACTGTATTCATGGATTACACGTCCTCCGCATGGTGTTGTGTAGTGCGCATTTTGGCAATAAGCCATATAAGTTGATCTGTGATTATACATAATGTGAAGACGTGGGAATGTTAAAATTTGAAATTAATAGAGCTTACTGAAATGTTGTAGAAAGTTCTGATCATACTACCTGTCAGTTTCTTTGTCTGTCCAAATCTCATGCTTCTAGGTATATACAATATCATACAGAAATTTGCATACTTTGATCCAGTAAATATTTTTAGTTAAATGCTTAAATTTCTGACATACCCAGGTTGCAGTTCATTCTTTACTCTCAATGTAGCTCGGGATTACCTGTTAATACATAATGCAGCTATTTATGATTCCATATTCTTGAACCTGTCGTTGATCTGTTACAGGTGGCCTTACCGTTACCCTCATATAACGGGAGAAACTTTGTGTTTTCTGAATCATTTGTAATCGACATTCAACCGAAGTCATTAAATGATCTACCTGAAGAGATCCTACTAAACATCTTTTCATATTTTGGACCAGAGGACCTATGCCTTAACATTGCGAAAGTCTGTGAACGATGGAATATTTTGGCTAAAGATGTGGTGCTGTGGAAAACACTTTCTTACGTTTGTGATCTGTCTTCTGAAATCAGCCATATTAAGGAGGTACGATATCCTTCATTGTGAGGGTTCTGAACGGATTATCTTATGAATTTTGCTTCAACTATTGCTTTAAAGGACAAAATAATGAAGATCAATTCAGAAATTTACCTTTATCCATCTCGAAATAAGACAACATTCTAGAGGCTTGTGTGAAGCCAAGTGGTTTTTACTGGTAATTTCTGTGTTCATGCTATGTAACAACATTCATATTCGGTTCCTTTTTTGGGCAGAGAATTTAAAATTTAACCTTCAGCACCAAAGGGCATTTAAATTCGTACCTTCTACACGGACGCAGGAGTTTAAATTCCCTACGTCTTCGGTGACGTCGTCCATAAAGTATAGATCACCGTTTGTTTGCGTTGCTGGATGCAATACGAGGTATAGGACCTTGCATTGGTGCATTCAAATTTCCTCTCACATTTACATACTTTGGGAATTGGAAACTGCTTCAAATATGTAGAATTAGCAAGGAAGATAACGTTCTACTATTCGACTGATTGTATTGACACACTTAAACCGAACAGGAGAATGTCGCCAAGGTAGTCAATTATAAGAAACGTGAAAATGGGGAAAGCAAGGCCAGATATTCTGGTCCAGTCACAGTAATAAAATGGCTTGATAAAAGAAATGTAACTACGGTGTCAACATACCGCAGTGCAGACACACAGAGGGTTTCTAACACAGACAAGGACATACAGATTCCTTTGGTGAGCGATAGATTGTAATTATAAAATGGGGAGTGGATATGAAGGACCAGTTCTGCACGTGTGCATGGACGAGAGAAAATAAACGACTAAATTTTACCTCAATATTTTCAAAAGTGTACCGAACTCCACAGCTCTCTTTTGGTTGTTGTTTAACGAAAAGTGACGGGAACAAAATATAAAGCAGCTGTCGTACAGAATTCACCCAATTGAAGGTCTGTTTAAGAAAAATGCACGTGCTGTGTAGACGCAGATTGTACCGGGCGACAGGCTTCAGACAGCACAGTTTCATGGCTGACTGAAAGACATTTTGTGAGATAAGTGGTACCCAACTCTGTGAAACCAAAACCTCGGAATTGGTTCGTTTTGTGCTAAAAACACAGATAAAAGGACTTCAGTGTATTGCTGCGAAATACGTGACGCGTGTCTTTGCTTGAAAGTTTGCTTTCAACTGCGTCACAGGAAGCTCAATTACGTAGTCAATGATAATTATTTGAAAATATCTATATTGTATGAATTCTCTACTAAAATTTTTAGGACAATCGGATCATTTGTTTGCGAATATTGATTTTTAAATATTTGGTTTCAAATTCATCATAAAGAATATTAATACTCCTACATCTCTGGAGAAATTATCTATTTAAATGTGCTCTGTCCCGCCTGTTATACGACGTATCCAGTTCCGGGAACATGTGGAGATACGGGGCTTCATATCTGGTGTAAAGGGTGAGGCTGAAGGGTTTGTTTATTTCTGTAATGTTTAACTTGAGTTTCTTATTTGTTGTACTCTGGCTCAAATAAAGAATTTGTAACTTTTAAGTGTATACCACTGACCCCCATCACTGCTGTATACTCATCTGAAGCATGAATTGACTCTGTGTTATCGGTAATTATTATTATATGATATTAATTTTTATGCTTTAAATGGGTACACATCAATATGTTCGCAATATTTACATGTTTTGTGTGTGACGTGAAACGTGTAGTTACCAGTGTACAGAAAACTTCCTTAGTAGTGCTAGTCGTAGTAGTGCCATTAGGTTTCGAGTGACCCCTGGTTATCCCATTAGATTTTGTTAGCAAAAACTTACGCGTCATGCTACACCATGTGTGTTCTGACGTTTCCTTTTTTTCATAGACTCATAAATCATGTCCCTACATTGTACACTCTTTGCCTACATTTACGGCGCACACAAAGTCCTCACGGTTCCACATATTTCTTCCGATCGAATTGTACACATTCTTACTTCATTTTCTACAGCCATTTCTCAGGTCTGATATGAAATCTGAACTCTGAATTATATGTCCAAATTATTAAAATTTGCTTACCTTGATCAAATTTACCAGATAATATTTAGGCCTAAATCGGTTTGTCATTAATGTATTTATCCTTCTTACTGTCCATGGTATGGTGAATCTTTCTTTTATCTGCTTTCGTTTGCACTTATATAGCACTGCTGGAAGGATTGTTGTCTGCTGTAGCTTAACTTTAGTGTTGGTTGAAACTTCAAGGAATTTTATGATTTTTGTTAAATTAGGCATTGCTGTTATTGTCAATCTTATTCTTTTCTTGGCTTCTTCATTTGTGTAGCTGACATTGGTGATGAGAACCACCAAAGGTCTCTAACTGTTACTGTGATGATATCATAATCATACGAAAAGATAATTAATTTTCGAAATTGCACATTACATTTTTCTTAGGTTCAAATTTTTACTGCTGATTTTGACTCATGTAATCTGTTCAATCATGGCAACCTTGCTTTCCACCAGTACCCTGGTATCATATGCGTGTGTTATGGTTCTTATTTTTCATGTCACCTTTCCGATAAATGTTACCATATCACCTATTATTCCTGTTTTTGCAATATATTCACTGTATGTTTTAAACAGACCAGAAGATAAGATACATTCTCATGTTACACTTTTTTGTATTGGAACCATTGTCTTGTGTCATATTCAAAACTGCAGTTCGGCTTATTGCTTGTTTTTCTGATTTTGTTATTAGACAAGTCTCAAAAATAACTTATTTGCACCAGGAAATAGTGCAATGCTGCAGTTGTTTGTTCCGTTTATGGCATCTACTTTCTTGGGTGAAAGTATGAATGGAGACGTTAGTGTTTAAACCGGTCCATGATTCGGAAGAAATGTTTCAAACTCTTCTGGAGCAACTGTGATCATACCTAAGGCTTCTTAGCAATTCAGCACGTAGTAAATTTTATTTCAAATGTAGTAACGTTTTGCACACACTGAATACAATTTCAGTGCAGGAAGAATCAGGATAACCATAATAATTAGAAAGCATGAGATACATGAAAAGTCTCGTATTGAGGGTCTTTCATGCATGGGAATTCTGGTGGTTAAGGGCTAAATCTTTTCCCGTTTGATGTGTGTGCTTAATTTTAATATTAATAACACGTGCGCCACTAACACATGTGTATGATGTACACTGTTATATGTCACTGAATTCAAATTTGTCAGAGCCATATAGAGATGTTAAGATGCATCCTAGAATAGTAACATTATATTCCGTAGTACGCGAATATAGTGATTGTCAAAATATTGTGGGAACAAAATTAACAAACAGCTGTTTATTGTTGTGATGGTTGATCAGATTTAAATGGCTAGTAATAATGAAGTGTTAACTTGGGTTTTGTTTTATCAAACTTTCCATGAAGGGATACTGTAAATTATCTACTGAATTAGATTATGAAATTCTGTATCCAGTAAGTTATAATTTGTGCAGGTCTCATAATGTATATTGAAGCATTTTAACGAAAGTATGAGTTGTCAGTTTGTGACAGGATTGTAGATGAAGAATGATGTGTTGTGGGATGTTATGACATGGTGGGTAGTACATACAGATACTATGGGGAAATGTACTTCCTCTTCCTTCATCATGTAACAGTCTTCGTTGTATAACATCATTGAAGATTTTTAATCCGTAGTTAATGGAAATCAAGCAATGTATAAAATTGTTACGAATTTTTTTCTATTGATGGGCACAATAAGATGCTAATATACCTAATCTTTACAGATATTAACAAATGCACCTACACTGCAGTCACTAACCATTTCTGAGCGTGGCGATGTGGAAGTTATTCTGAAATTTCTGAATCACGTTCATGAACTTAGGAAACTAAAACTTGTCCGTTGCTTCCTTGGTGCCGATGGCACTGAAATCATAACTAAAATCGTTGCCTTGTACACGGAACTGGAGAGCCTGTCGTTGACGAATTGTGGGCTACTTTGGTCAGAAGATTACTGTCTAATTGGACACCTGAAGAAACTCACGGAACTGGATATTGCAGATTTTGAGGTACATTATTTTTTTAAACATTTAGAATCCGATGTTGCATACATCAAGACATGTATAAGTACACCCCTAGAAATGGGTTTTATATATTCAGGCATGAAGAAGTTTTACTGAAGTTTTAACACATGCTGCAAATCAGTTTTATTTTCAACAAAATGGCAATTATATCATGATTATATAATTTTCTTCCCAAATGATACATTTTTATAAACCATTGGCTGAAGTTTAAATACTCACCCCTTCTTTGCTGCTGAAGAAATCATTCTATTTCTGAAAGAATCTGTGTCGATTATTTAAAATTCGGTCAAAAGGTTGAGCTTGGACATGCACAATTCCTGAATAATTGTAAGTGGATCTGAGCTACATATATTACGTACAGCAATGTACTGCAGAAAATTTGAACCAATAATAGATAGAAGTTACACAGGTACCCAAATTGTACATACATCAGAAATAGCTGCATTAAAGTAGATGCTGATTTTTAAAATTACCCCTACGTACATTACATAAGAGACACAGTAGATTGATTTTGAAAAATTAGGCATTTTTTGGTCGTAATATAAAATGGAGCATGAGGTCATTATTGTTTGGCATTAAATTTCTACTCGTAACGCTTTGGTTATCGACGTCAGTTATAACTGTCATGCAGTCAGATGCTCAAAATGCTTATCATTAGGCTGAGATACCGGCATTTAATTGCCTTCCTTATGTGGCTGTCATTTAAATTCTCGTTGTCTGCGGCTCCCATTGGGTATGAAATTGTGGCTCTAAAGGATTTATGTGAAGGTAAAATTCTATCTACTCTGACCACAATTGCTGTGTCCAGGGTATATGTATAGCTCTACTCGCTCTTTAACCTCGATAATATATGAGGATAATTGTACAACAATACGCTCCACCCTTTTTAAAACTGGGACAGGACTAGGTCCATGTGTATAGGAGGCTGGTTGTGCCCTTAGGGCTGGTCTGAATGGGTGTAGAAATCTCGCCAAACTGGGATTCGATCCCCAAACACCGCATCCCACAACAATTCGCTATACCAACTGTGTTATACCGAACTATTAATAAAACTGAAATATTCTAAATTAATTTTCAAACAATTTTCACAGACGTACACTGAATTTCCATTTAATATATCTTTTCACATTGTACGTCATGTAGTGTTTAAATGATAAAAAATAATACTGTGTTTTAACTGTCTTTTGTTACATTCAGGCGCCAGGTTCTGAAGAGTGTTACTGAGATGTTCATTGGCTAAGAAATGAACGTTCTACAGTGTGGAACTAAATATGTGAAACCAGAAATTCTGACCACCATATCGAAACAGTTCCAGTTACGGAAATGTTGTTTTCATGGAATACTAAACTGTGAAAAGTCTGTAAACCCAGTCATTGAAAAATTAAATCAAAATTCATTCAGTAATTTGCATTTGTAAAATTTTGAAAAATTCTATTACCTGCATCAAGATTGTCCGCTTTGAGTACCTCACCTACCACTTGAAATATTTTCATGAACTGTTTTTTTAAATGTCCTGTGGAAATTCAAGTTTTATTAAATTCAGAGAAAAACTGGTAAATTATTTTTAGAACAATTTATATTTATATATCACCAAGTTCTTCGTAGAATGTTTCAAAGTTTTAAAGAATATCAACACAACCTCCTATTTCAACTAAATGTATTAAAAAATCATGCCTTTGTTAAGTTAATATAGAGAAATATTTTAAATTCGGACATGTCGTAGATGGCATGTTGGAGCATGTGCAGTGTATGCTGAATTCCTAAGACTACAAGCACACACTATCGAAATATATCATATTCATCACACTTCTACAAAAACATTGGTTGCATAAAGGCACCTCTTTGCTATATGACACGTGGATTGCATGCCTTGTTGTGGAGATGAAACGAGCAGGAATAGAAATGAGTATAAAATACGTCCTTTTGCGTATTCAGTGTAAGCAGTTATATATAGTGCCTAGTAAATAACAAAATGGTGAGGTACTTTTTATTCCATACAGAAGAGATATTTTCTTTTCTACAGTATTTACGTGGGGATGCAGTCGGCTTTATTGCCGACAGTTGCAAGCACTTGAAAAAACTGAGATTGGAAGGCGTGACACAGATTGATGATAATGATGTAATCCATGTTATCAACAAACTTGGAAAGCAGTTGTCGACTCTGTACTTGGATGGGACCAATCTCACAGATGTTTCATATTCTTACCTTAGTAATTGTGACAGGTAAAGTGAAGTTATATGGTTCAGTTTTTTCGCAGTTTTTGTATACTTGTGCTTAGTCAAGACAAAACATGTGTGGCCATTATGTGTGTTCTTTGTTCCTGTGTAATTTATTCTGGTTTTGGTGTATGTTGGCAGTCATCCTACTGCATATGCGAGTTGTAGTTTGTTAAATAATGCACCAGTGTGTAGGAAGAACTTATCTACCACACAACACGTAATCTCTTTCTAGCAGATTGTATTTTTAAGCATTTGTCTTAGCAACTTCTCGAGCACATAGATAAAATAGCGTAACATTTTATGGAAGAGAGGTACTTTCTTTTGTCTTTCCTTATTTGTACAGCAATATGGGTTCATAATGAGGAAAACATAAGATAACACAGCATTGTAATCTCTTTTGTTATTGCTTATTAAGGATTACTTTATTTTATGAGTTCTGTAAAATTTCGTACAAGAAGCTATCTAAAGTAGTGAGGAAGAGATGGTTGTAAAAGTATTAGGATTTGAGTGAATTTTAAGATTTTCATAGCATTGTGTGCAAAGAGAGCATTTGCCTTAATTGACACCATTTAGACTGATACAGAATTATAATTTCTTCTTATCTTGGTAGCTTTGTTTCATTTTTATGGTGAAAGCAGTAATATTTGCTTACTTCAACCATTTGTATATTTCTTTCACACTTCATGTCCCAAAAGGCGAAATTCTTGAAACACCGAGAAATTGCTTTACAGATGTTCAGCAGCGTCTATATTAATTTTATAAAGCTTGAATATGACAGTGTCGTTCCATTAAATATACATCTTTTTAATTCAAGAGCGAAATCCCCAGTAGTGGGAATTTAAATTGCACAGTGCTCAGCCGAAACAGAAGCCTTGCATTCCAAAGGCCGTACGCTATAAGTGAATTCAATCAGGAAGTACTGGAGCACTGAGAAAGGCTGTTATTTCGAACTGTTAGGCAATATGAGATTTAAATATGGCACCATGCTGATAACAAATTCACTAACCCTTCCATATATAAATCACAAGCATATTTCATTTATGTAATTAGGGAAGAAAACAAAATGAAATTTCTATATATGTAATCAATATGGTCGTCTGTGCAAGATCTATAGAAATGAATGGTATATGAAACATGTTGACTTGATGGGGCATAGGTGATGGTTATTAGTTTTCGAAGTTACTGTTGTGTTTTGTTTAATAGGAACAACTAACAAAGTCCATTACAAATCAAATTATCCACTATTTTGGATTTAAATGAATTTTTTTGTTTTAAGAAGAGCAGTACACAGCATTATGAATACCTCAGCTATGCTGCTGTAATTAGCTGTCATTCTCAGTTCGCTGACATGTCATGTTACTGATGTGTTGCAGACTGGAAGAACTGGATGTGTTCTATTGTTACAATATGACAGACAGAGGATTGCTGGAGGGGATTGGGTCACTGCATGGACTGACATCTTTGCGTCTCACTTGGGGTTTCGAATTGACTGCCCAAGCATTGTCCACGTTTCTTCATCGACCTTCCATGACTTCCATAGTGTTGTTGCGACTGTCATGCCCCAACCTCGACGATGAGGGATTGAAAGGAATTGCAGAAAGGTGCAATAAATTAACATATTTACATGTCTAAATGTAGCGGTGTTTCGTGAACGTGAAGTGCAAGTGTCTGTGTTTTGTTGTGAGATAAGTTTATAATTGTGTTTGTATTTACAGATGCATACATTTGGAAGAATTGGCAGTGTGTGAGAGCCGCAAAGTAACTGATGCTGGAATCAGCATGGTGATAAGGCAATGCAGTCAGCTGCGTGAACTGAAGTTGAAGCGTCTTTGTTCCGTTAGAGGTATGTGTGCCCTTTTTGAAGAACCTGGAACTACATTCATTTTTTAATTCTGTGTTGTATGATATTATTTAAGGTGTTTCATCACTGAACACAAAGGCCCACTGCTGGACAGTATACACGGCTTATATTTAAGTTCATATATTCATTATCATTCCTCTAATCCTCCTTAATAAAGGACGCTGTATTTAAATAACCCAATTATGATCATCCACTACATATTTAAGGATCTGGGCACTGACCCATAGTGTTTTCCTTCAGTCAGAACATTATATCTTTATTGGCCTTCCATCAACAATTTTCGCCTACATAATTTAATTCAGAATTTTCCTTGCGATTTTCTTTTATAATTTTTTGCATTTATCCATTTTTGTGTATCTGAAATTGTCTGTAAATTCTTCCCTAGATCCTTTGAGTCTGTAAATTATTTCCTGTTTTGTCTGTGCTATTTCTTTCCTGTTTAGATCTCGATTTGTAATTTCTACTGTTGACTACGAAGCAGTTTTCTTTCTTCTACGTTATTTTCTGTTGGTATTTTCTCTAGTGTCCAATATGAGAGACAGGACTATATTATTGCCTCTCGGAATTTTATTATTCTTAGAATTACTAATTTTGGAAGTTATTGATGCCTCGATATATTACGAGCTGCCTAGCTCAAACATAATAGTGACAAAGTGTATACATGTTTGATGGAGGATTTATTTAATTCAAGAAAAGGTAGATGGAATTTTCTTTTCTCTGTAGCTTCAATACTGCCCCGATGTCCTTCCGGGCTTCCTGTATAGTGATTATTTGGCCTTGTTTCCATCTTCGTAATGCCACCTGTAACTGCTGCTAGAATTAAATATGAATTCAAACATGATTCCTGCCCCCATAAATTTTCTTAATGTGGTGCTAATTGAAGGAATTGAACCGATTTTCCTGCAATATACTTTGTGTCTGTATGGTCGAGTGCAATGTCCTGGGATCTTAATAAATATACCAGTGGTGTACATGGACATCTGCATATCATCTGACGCACATGAGTGTTTCGCCAGATTTGATTTGGTTCACTGTTTGATTTTGCACCCCATTTGGGTGCAATTACCCAATCCAAGTAGATCCATATCACACCCACACTTAAGTGTTAGCACAGGGCTCATTCCAGGCAAGACTTTTCATGTGAAATATTAAATTAAATGTTCCTACTTCATCACAAATATTGTGATAGTAATACTGTAAATTTCAAATCACAGTCAGAGGCCCTGTCTGTTATGTATGTGTTGTATTTGTCCACCCAGAATACGTCATGTTTGGAGTCAAATAAAACCTTGTATGACCTGATGCAATAGTCTTCTAGAATGTTTACAGTTATCTTGTGTTTTTAGGTGAAGAATGGTTTGCATTAGTGCCTTCACATTTGCCACGCCTGAGAAAATTGTCTCTTGTGGGATGTTATCTTGTGTGTGCTGAGTATGTAGAAGAACTCAGGGCTGATGCTCCAGAACTGGAAATTAGGAAGAAATAAATGATATTTTGAGAGCATTGAGTGACACTTGGATGCTTTTATTTGCTGAAATTCAGATTCGGATAATTTTATAAGTCAGTGTTCACTGCCAGATCAATCAAAAGACTATAACGCTTAACATTAGACAGTCTCAATGTATTCCCTTGTAATAAAGCGCAAAAATTTCTTTATTGAAAAGCTTAATTTTTGGTACCGAAGGACGACAATAATCATTGTGGCAGTGAAATGTTAAGGCAGTTAAATGACTTGCACAGTTTTCGGCTGCTAACATGCATAGAATGGTAGAAACATTTAAGTGTTGATATTTTGCACGGTATATTTCTGCGTAGAAAACAGAGCTTTTTAAAGGCACTGTTTAATTGTACGATAGACTAATAGTAATTATTTTAGTATGAATTAATGCAGAACAATGGTAAAGGAAAAAGTTGAAGTACCTGGAAAATGACCTTTCGCAATGAAAGGTTGTCCACCACTAAAAGCACATGCAATGTCCTGAGATTGAATATAGGCCTGTGTTATAAGAGGCTGCATTCAGACTGGCCGAACGATGGTATGTATATTGATCTTTCTGGTATCATCGTATTGGGCATTAACGATAATTTTATCAGTGAGTACTGAAATATACTGCCATTGATAACACTGCCTTAGTTAATTTTACAGAATGTAGCTGTAGAGAATAAAGAAAGTAAAGAATTGCAACATTACTGCAGTGAAATATAGTGTTAACAGTCAAGAAATTGAAATGTTGAGAATCTATTATGTTATTGACCGGCACGGAAAACCGAATCTGAAAATCGGCTTTTATATGTAAATACCTACAAACATTTATTGCGTGATATAGCTACGAGATATTCTACATGTGAGAGATTGAGCAAAGTTTGTACGATAATACGTAATTGTACCTTATAGATAAGATTACGAGAGAGAAGCTGTAGAAAATATAGAAAGTGAAAAAATTTCGGTCTGTTACTACAGTAATGGTTCTATATTGCCTTAAAGAATAATATTAATTCTATCATATATATGTGAATATGAAGATGTGAAGTGCATTTTGTTGTTCGGGATATGGTGCAGTTGTATGTTCTTATGAATGTTAAAGGACCATTTAGTTCCATGAAAGGCAGGGAATTTCTTGACTAAGTGGGTGGCTCTTAGTTTGTCAAAGATTGTGCTTGTTGCAGTCTTTTGTATTTTCTGACCTGCTAATCTAATTTATTCAAATGAAGGTAATGATATTTTATTTTTAGAGACCAGACGTTTGGGAAAATGTTGTACAATAGACATATATGGCCTCGTGAGCCAAGTCCGGTCTCATGATTGAGATGCGTGCTATTTATTTCATAGTGAAAGGTAGATGTGCTACATGCAGTAACAGAGGGGATAAAGGTTTCGTCCTAAGGAGCGACATGTTGGAATTTGTGCAGTACGACACATTTACTTTTGAAATATCTTGGTTTTTTAAGATCATGGTTCCGTGCATCTTAATTGAATGTTTATAAAATCCAATCAGGTACAACATTATGTAAATGTTTATTTACTGTAAAGACAATGTTCATTTGTCGGGTTCTCAACACCCATCATCAGGATTATTAAAATGTATAACCTCAGCCTCCGGTACAGGTCATGCTGCAAAACACAAGGGTTACAGGAATGACTTTTCAGTGTTGCTTGGCTTGTTACCTTCTGATATTGATGGTTCGAGGTACACGAACATATTTACATAAGTATGATTTACAAAGACGTAAAAGTTTATAATTTAAATACTCTTTTGTTAATAAATGTGAATAGTTAAAATTGTAATAGGAAGATTAAATGGATGGAGTTAGTTAATAAAGTACACGCATATTGGTACACATATTTCCCTTCAACATGACTTGATCGGGAATAATTTGTCCGAATTTTGTGGTAGGTATTGATCGTTGAGTGTAGGTAGTTACGTAAGTTTCGAACGTGGCAAATTCAGGACTGGTTCGTTCGGATCATGCGATAAGTGCACTTTTGGCCGGAGGCTACTTTATGCTGTAGTCAGTGGCTAACCGAAATAGTATGTTTTGATTGCCACAGTTTCGTTCAGGCATGAGGTTTCCGTTTTGATAGAAAGTTTGGAATAGTAAATGTTCATTTAGAATTAACTTTGATGTTTTGTGGATTATTTTGTGTAGTCCAAAGTATCTTCGTGCGTTTCATGTTCATCTATGGTTTACAGGATTTGCGGTTCATAAGCGAACTGGCAATCTTTCTTTTTTAAGTACCGGTGTTGTTCACAGTACCTAAGCGTTAGTACCCCACTGGTTTGGCCTCTGTATGCTCTGTTGCATGTTTTTCTTGTTAGTTTGTACATGCCATTTTTGTCGTGGTCACGCGTTGTATAGTAGCTTTTGGATTTTGACAGTTGTTGCATTGTGTTGTTTTTTAAACGATATATTGTTGGTCTGTTTGAAGAGGTTGGTTATCTTTCTAACTTTCGAGCTGCGGTAAGTGAAAGTGACACATTTGTTATTGTTCTTGTCTTCGTCTGTGTTTTACGTTGTAATTGTGCTATACGTTTTGCTATGTGGGAATGGGAAATTTATTGTTGTTCACTATGCTTCATATTTTTTGCCATTCAGCTATTCTCAGTTCAGTTCAGTGTGGTAGTGACAACGTCCTGTTGATCAGGTAGCGGTAGGCTTCCTTTTTGTGTTCGGTAGGATGGTTTTAGTTATAGTTGATTGTGGTATCTGTTGTTTGTCGGTTTTCGGAAGATATAAATTTCTATTTGTTTGGCTTGTCCAATTATTAGTAGCTCGAGAAAACTCATGCTAATGTTGTGTTCAAAGAAAGGTGAAAATAATTGTTTGGGTGTACTTTATTTATGTGGCTGTGAATTAACTCAATCTTGGTATGCTTTGTGTTGTTTATCAGTAGGAATTCATCGACTTATCTAGCGCAGAAGTTAATATCTGCAACCATTATATGTTTCAGGTGTTTTCTAATTAATGTAGGAATATTTCTCCAACAGTATTTTGAAATAGTATATCCAATAGAGTTTCCCATCTCCGGCTGTTAAATCTTATTACTGAATTTAAAATAATTCTGTTGGAGCGTGACTTTAAGTGGTTTTTTCATGTTTTTGTGTTTATTATTGATTTCTAATTGTAGAGTTTTCGCAATCCTAAGAGTTTCCTTTCCGATATGTTGACCTATAAATCCTTGATATCAAAAGTAACCATTCTTTTATTTTCATCTAAATTCAGTTTTGTTAAGTCATTGCCTATTACTTTGGAATCATTATCAATGTAGCGGTTTCGTAAATTTAGGACTAAAATTACTTTATTCATTGTAATTTTGATGTTTTATACGTTGCTGCGTTCCTGTTATTTCCTACTGTTCTAATGGGATGGCCGCGTTTATGCGGTTCGATCTGTGCTCTTTTGAGGGGGCATTTGGATTACTTCTGTGCGAGGTACTTCTCTTGTTTCTTATTGGCTTTATGTTTGCTATGTTGTAGGGTCTTTCTTATTTATTTTTAGATTTTGTCCGTGGGATTTTGTGACGTTTATGTAAGTTGTTCTCCTTCACGACTTTGTGTACTTTACCGTTGTATCTTCCAGTGTATATGATTATGCATGGTTTAAACTTATCAGACTTGGGTGCCATTGCATATCCTTTTCAATGTTGTTTTTTATGTTTTTAGGATATAAGTTTGTCGTCTGGCCATTACGTTTTGTTAAATGTGTTGATTTGTTTCAGTTTCTTGGTTGCCAGGTTCCTAAATTGAGCTTGCATCTTACTCTCCAGCATTCTAATTGCATGCTCTGTTTCCATTACTAGTCCTGCTCAGTATTTTGTCACAGTTTTCTCAATGCTATATTGCAGTCCGTTGTTAAGCTGTAAGAAATTAGGAGACACCAATAACACACAATGCAGTAAGACAGATGTGCTGGTAAGACCTTCATTTCAAATTGAACTGGCTTAGAAAAAGGAAAATAAACAAGAAATATGGCCCATTTTTTGTATCAATACCTAGAATTCTGGGGGACCATCCATTCACACCACACATGCTGCCCCTTGTTGTAAATATGGTTATCATACGATTCATACGTGAATATCGGACGTTTATTGTGGACAAGTACGTAGAAAATGCATGTACGATGTAAGACTTTGATTCAAATCAGAGTGTCAAAGTAATGGCTGACTGTTATATCCATTCAACACGGGCCTCAAACACCATCACGCTCTCATCTTCAAGTGTATCAAGGACAAGAAATCAAAACAAATTTTTGGCGAACTCGAATGTATTAAACGCGACAAAGAAAGAAAAAATCTAAAATGAATGTCGCTCAATATGAAGAAACCAGCATAAAATCTACTGGAAGATACACAAGCACTTTAAATATAGCGCCTATCGTTCGGATACCACTAACACTATGTATATAAAAGGGAATGTACAAACTGCAATATAGCACAAGGAAGGTACAGGTGCCTGACATTCCTAACCTTGCTGATCAGGGAAATTCGAATTTTTGTTGGTAGGATAACAATGTATTATCTGAATCATATTTATATACACAGTTCTTTTGTTAAAGTAACTAATAACATGTGATGAGAATTAACGTTGGAAGACGTATGAATACCATAAACAAGAAAAGTCACAGTGACAAATGAAAGTAAATAGTTGAACAATGATCAAATCAAATGCACGCTGTCTGTAACCATTGCTGCTTTTGACCGCAATACTCGTTTATGTAAAACACACCTAATCTCTAAAAGGGGGAAATTGTTGCCCTATCGATTTTGAAGTCAGCCTGAGGGCCTCGACTGATCTGGTCGAAACTAGTGTCTAAGTTGCCTTGGACTGTGTATAGAGAGGAAAAAACTTTGGTTCTTAGGCTGTCTCGGTTCTGAACCCAGACTGTTTCTTTCGCAAACTGGAAGTATGCGATGTTTATGAGGCGCTTATGTGAAGCTACGTCGCCTGGGGGATTGCAGTGCGGCTCTCGCCCCGACTTGGAATCGTAACCCTGGCATTTTCCTTGCATTTGATGAAAAATCATGGAGAATCATCCGTCAATGTAACCCAATGGCGCTCAGCTAAACAGACCCGAAAGCACCTCGGGCGACGGCCTCTACTGGCCTGCTCTTCCGTGCCGTCTTTTTCGCTACCGTGACAGGCTAAGTGGTTAAGCCTTGATCATCGTAAGTTCCTGCCGAGTTGCAGTAGTGTGGATTCCGTACATGAAATAATAATGAGCCAAAATTCTCAGTCAGGGCTCCGTTGTGTTCGGCAAACAACAGAACGTCTAGATGCTCGTTTGTCTGCCTGTTATGTAAAGCGGGCATCATTTGCTTGGCGAAGGCACTTGGATATTAACGCTTGTAGCTCTGGAAATGTATTCGTCTAGTGGACCTAGAAGCGGGGTACTCAAATTCCTTCATGATGCAGATGAGTGCGCATATATATAGCATGACACCGCTCATAACTTTGGGATATCTCTTCCTATGCAGGAGGGGACCCAAAATTACCATCTTCTGAGCAGCATTCTTCCTTAAGTGATCGATATGAGGCGACCAGATGAGTCGCGTTAGTGCTCGGGGATGGATGAAGCCCCGTCCGGCACGGGCGAATATTATCGCGGGTGTTGTTGGAGTGATTAATTGCGATTATTCATTCACTCATAACCCGTTGCAGACGGTTGAGGTATCACACAACGTAGCCAACGAACAACGGCGGCTTGCGGAACCTGAGCGCAATGGCAGTGCCGTCCGTATAGAAGGCAAACCAACGTAGGAGAAGGTCAGTGAATGTCGTTGACATACAGACTGAAGAACGTTGGGAAAATCAAACGACACTTCGCTACCCAAACCCGAATGACTCAATGAGATGACGTGGACGTAGGGAAGGACGCTTCGAATTTCCGGTCCCTGAGGTAGTATGATAATGTACGGATTGTGTAGGACGGGAAGTTGAGGAGCGTTAACTTGTAGAGGAGACCATTGATCCAGAGGGTTTCGAAAGCTATAGGCACGTCGAGGGAAACCGCGTCGGTGATCCTCTTTCCACCTATATTCCGACGAGGCGGGCCACCTGCAAGGACATTCTATACCTGGATCTAAACCCAAAATTGTTTGTCTCGCATCAATCCGCGTTCGTTTATTGTATGTAAGATGTTAGCTACTAGGATTTTTCAATAAATTTTACAATTGTGTCCAAGACACTAAATGTATGGTGGGAATTGGGCAGTGCTGGTCCTTCCCCGTCTTAACGATAGAGATCACTCAAGCTTGCTTCCACACTTCCGGAAAGTGAATGGTGCTGAGAGCTACATTAAATTTACTGGCCAGGAGGGAAAGCGGTCGCTTGGAAAAATTCCTCAAAGTCCTATTCGGGATACCGTTTGGACCTGGAGCCTTGCTGACATTTAGACAACTGAAGACTTCGTGAAATTTTAAAGTTTGGTTTTAACTTGTGTTCGCTGACAGAGGAAAGGATGTAAGGCGTCATCACATGGTCAACAATCTCAACAACTCACCGAACCGAGGGATCGGTTACCGGTTGCAACTGAGTATTTTTTCAGACTAGTATAACGGGATTCCACGGTGTGTACAAGGGGAAGACGGAGCAAGAACTCTGATCAATCGCTTCATTCTTTCCAGCGAGTGAACTTCTGGTTGAGGGTATCGACTATCCCCTGCTCGACTGGTCATTTCTCCATTCGTTGAATACTCGTGTCACCGAATTCTGAATGTGGTCGAACTCGGCTCTAAGAGCAGGGATCCTGGTAGACTGACACGGACTCCCCTGCGGGTTTTCAGACTATTTCTTCCTGAATTCCACCCCGATCTGGGGGCCCTGTTTCATCCGCCGCTTGACGATAGATTGGGGACGCTGCCAGAGCCTACAGAACGGCGCCGGAGAAGTTCTCAAGGCAAGTGTTTATTGCCATTTCGTTGTGCAAATCTGGATCGAAATGAGTTAGGTATCCTAAGAGAGTTTCGAAGTTGTCCCAGCTAGTGCTCCTGAAGTCAAGGCAATCGGGTGGCTTGTGAAGGAAGAGCGAAAAGTAGTGTCCATGAGAACCGTGACGGGGTACGAACTTAGAGCATATCAAGATGTAAGTTACACTGTGGGCGAGAGTGTGTTTTTTATGACGATGTGCAAGTCATCAGGATTACCGGGTGTGGGGAGTTGTATGGTTTGGGTTTGGGGTAGTGAGGTTTAAAGATCGTACAAATTTTCGTCGGTATATTATCGAGTGAGTTTCCCCTCTCTCTTGCTGAGCTACGAGTTCCAATCCACGTGTTTGGCGTTGAAGTCGCTACGCACCTAAAGAGTAAACGCCTCCCGATAATGGCGACCAGTTGCACTCTTATCAGTAGGAGGGAAAACTTAAATTATCACGCAAGTTTTGTAACCGGTTTGCCTACTAATGTGACTTGAATGGCTGTAGCGTAAGTGGGCGAGGCCCGCGACGAGCACTGAGTTGTGGAATATACGATGGTGGATCAGGATGGCTTGCCACCACCAGCTGCGCGTTAAGTGTCAGACACATTTCGCAAGGTGGTAGGTCTGAGAATAGCTAAAGATTATTTCAATTAAAACAAATACCGGGACCGTGCTTAATGATAAAATGTGGTAGTTCAAGCTTACTGCCGCGAATTCAGTTCCTATTCCAGCAGGCGAGGCGCATGGCTTTACAACGTTTCGTCGTCCTAGGGATTGATGGAATAATCGGCCACAAATAGAATAACGGTCTTTAGGATAGACGGCGGTGTAGATGCCCGTGACGGGAGGCCTTGAAATGGACAAGAGAAGCCGAAGATTCAGCTCCACGCATGTTGAAGAGGAAAGTTATTGAAGATATAAGAGATTTCCTCTAGTGGGTAGGTGGAATTTTGTTTGGGGATCCACAGGTGTGGTTGTTATGTATTTGTCATCGGCCCTTTAAAGCTAATGGCTACTTTGTTCTTCGACTTTCCTGTAGTCCACTTAAGGGCTGATGTGGGATATTCGCTCAGGATTCTCAGGCCTGGCCGTCTTGTTGTTGGTGGTCACTATTTGCTGTGCGGCCGCTTCCGGTGTCTGTTGTGGTGATTTGGATAGGGGTTGGTGTTTGGAATGGTTGTAGTATACACAAGCCATCCCTCGGCGACGTGATTTTAACACTCGACCAAGTCTATCTGCTGGGCATAGCGTAGATCCCGCTAGGTTTTCGTAGCGGCAGGTTGTCATGTTGCAACACTCTTTCAGACACGCTCGGACGTCTGCTTTGAAAGCGCTTTCCCGCCCTTCAATTTTACAAAGTCACGGTGTTTCGTTGTGTGGTTTCCCCGCAGCCACATCACTGAGTCTGTTCCGACAAGGTAGAGCATCCACCGAAGTGTTCGTAGCCACCACGCTCTATCCACTAGCGTGCGTATTAACAGTTACAATGCGTGTGTCCAATGCGATGACAGCGCATGCATAGAAGTGGGCCTATAGAAGCCACGTATAACTCCACCAACATCCGCAAACAGCAGAGTAACGTAAGCGTAAAAACGCTCGACACCCCAGGCCCTCCCGTCACTGATTCAACGAAGTGTAGTTGGGATGGTTGTCCTTGGCGCGGTCCTGGTCGCAGATGCGTAATAGTAAATGCGGGACACCCTACTCACGACTGTTTATGGATTCCAGCTTCTCTCTGTCGACGCTGTCAGACATCAATTAACACCAGTTCTACAATTGCAGTCGCACTCAGCTGTCCTCTGGACACGTCAAAGTGTGGAAATTCACGTCTTTCGTATCTAGGGAATGAAGTACAATGTCCACGGCTCGGAATCCGTCGGAAGTTGATGTTACGACCATCACATTCTCGCCCTTTATTGGCAGGAAACCCGCAAACAAGCCAGGAATAAAATTAATCTTTTCTTTTGGACTCCCCTGCTCTTACGCATGTGCTGGCAAACTGGTCGTGTAGAGTGGTGCTATCCAACTTGTCGCTCATAAGATCCGACATGTCACTAGACATGCGCCTTTTGGTTGTCTCGAATGAAAAACCTCGTACCATCAAGCTCGAAAATATGGCTGTGGGCTTCATCGACCTGTTTGAGTAAATGGGAGCGACGGGCCCGACAAGTACAGCAGCGTTCGTCAACCCTCCCTCGGATGGCATGATTTGCCGAGTGTCGACAGATTGTTTTTCGCTCGTGAACGATGAAATGGCAGGAAGAGGATCGGACACAGCTTCAGAAGTTCGGCGCCTGTTGGCGGGATCCATCGAGCTACAAGAACTTGCCAGCTCGTTGGCATTCC
>Ga0209755_10002672_pt1 | contig 23964 bp, 14 predicted proteins | sample TergutCo191P1_FD_187301 | JGI IMG/M metagenome (GOLD analysis project Ga0209755, IMG submission 187301) | Cornitermes sp. P1 segment gut microbial communities from Petit-Saut dam, French Guiana - Co191P1 (SPAdes) (version 2) | ecosystem: Host-associated > Arthropoda: Insects > Digestive system... | reverse complement strand
GGATTTAGGGAAAATAGCATTTGCGCCGGAGGGTAGTTTGCCGCAAATCGGTTCGCCGGAAATGGCGGATTTGTTTGAGCAGATACAACCGGCATTGTGCGTAATAGACACCATGCAACACTTTGTCAGCAAATCCAGCGCGGGTGACATGACGGGCATTACGTCGGCGTTGCAACCGCTTCAAGCATTAGCGCGGAAATACAATACTGCTGTAATTGTTATCATGCACATCAGCAAAAATGCCGCAATGGGCAACGGCGGTGACAGTTCGGCGTATGCAATTGGAAGTTATGCAATCGCAGGAATTTTTCGGACGTTGTGGACGCTTGGCAGGCTCAAAGAAAACAGCAAGCCGTCACCCCTTCGGGCATTATGTCAAAGTAAAAACAACTATGCCGAATTTGACCCGCCTGCACTCTTGTTTGAACTTCAAAACGGCTTCCGTTGGGTTGGGGTTGATGCTGATTTATCGGCAGAGGATTTGTATGATAAAAACAAACGCAAGCGCGGCAGACCTGCGGATAAAAAGGATGCTGTGAAGGCAGAGATTTTACGCCTGCTTGAATCCGGTGAGCCTGTGCCGTCTGCGGAACTGGAAGAAAAAGTCTGCGCCGCTACGGGCTGTCATTCAAACACGCTCGCCGCTGTCAAAAAAGAACTCGGCGTGGAAAGTTATCAATCCGGGCGGCAATGGTTCTCCCGCCTGCCCGTTCAGAACACAATAATTTCTCAGAACACAGAAAATCAACAAGAGCCGGAAATCATGTAACAGCAAGGCTTGCCGCCATGTTAGAGCCAATCAGACCACAATAATTGCCGCAACTTGGAATTATTGTGGTCTGATTATTTTACATAGAAATTGCACTTGCTTAGCTAAGGTCATACCATTTTTTCTTTTTTCGTGTTTGCTTATCAAGCAACCCTAAAACAGTTATGGTTTGATTGATGGCATCTTTATTGGTATTTTGAGTAGGCTTTACGGATTCTATACACCCTTTTAGCTCATATTTATGTTGATTAGAAATGAAGTAGCCACCCATGTTATTAAGGATTGGGATAATGTCATCGGCACATTTTTCTTTACCATTACGAACGATATTTTTTATGAGGCTAAGAACGTTGCTCTTTTTATACGAACTTAGTGAAAGTGACAGCATCGAGAGTAAATTTACCATAAATGCATAAGGCGATTGGTCGTTTATATTTTCTAACAGGGTGACAAAATATTCTGTTTCCGGGGAATCATATATTTCACGAATAACAAATAAGTATGATGAATTATCAAAGTTGTCACAAGAAAGTATTTCAGTTAAAAGTTCATGCTTAAAATCACTATTTTTTAACCGATTGGCAACAATTTTGAGTGCGTTTTGTTTATTCCCGTTGTCCAGCACAAGTGAACATTCAAATAAAGTTAAGAGATTTTCTAAGTCATTTATTTTCCCCAAAGAAACAATTGCATCTTCAACAAGTACATCAGCACGAAGGCATCCGATTAGAAAAGATTCATAATTTTGAATACATTCGGGCCTTTTGTGTATGGAATGCTCCCATGTTTGTAAAAGGCGGTATACGTCCGGCATTTTTTCAACATCACTTGCCCAATCCACACTAAAGACATTGCTTAACATAGTAGTAAGAGAATCAGTATTTACTTTACCTGTGATACTTTTCCATCCTTTTATAGATAAATCGCGATTTGTTGCAAATAAATGATTAAGATTATTCAAGTAGTTGGTAAAAGCCACTTCATCGGCGTTATGCTTATAACCGGCCACTTCAACAATTTCTGAAGCCCATTGTGGTTGTCTTGTAAAGTTGTTATTGAACAATGAAATCACATTGCTCTTGATTGCAAATAAGGCATCTGAATACTCGCCAATAGTTTTCAATTTCTTAAAAATACCCACGGACATCTTAACAATGTCAATAGCTGTGCTTGGTTGCAAGTTAGTATTTAACTTATTTGTAAGTTCATCGCTTTGCTCTTGGTTATATTGTGCAGCAAGGGCATTGATGATTTTGATATAAGGATTGTCCTTGTTAAAAACTTCTGAATTAATTCCTTTAATAGTATCAGTCAACATGGAAAAATTACCTTTTTCCGCAAGCGTCTTCAACAAATTGTCAATATGTCTAAATTCGCTTAATCTATTCAGAAGCGCATCAATATCACCGTATATATCGTCATAGATGTGCCAATCTAACGCTTCTAACATGGATATAAGCCTATCACTATTTTCGTCAGTCGCTTCTATTTGCGTAATCGCTTCTATCAGTAACGACATACCTTCGCCAATTTCGTCTTTTACGACGATAATTTTATCATAAAGTAAATCAAAATATATAAACTTACATAGCATTGAATAAGCCATATTAGGCATTTTATCTGCACCAAAATTTGTTATATATAAATCCCAAATATTAAGGAATACATCCCATTCACTGCCCGAGATTATTTCTTCATTCAAAATACCTTTTGCATAAGCCATTACGAACGATTCATCAATAAATGCCTCAAAACTATCTTGTTCAAGAGGCTGTTGTGAGTTTGCTATAGTGAAAATGGCATCATAGTTTGGTGAAGCAGTCGGTATGGAGGCGGCTTTTATAACTTTTTCTTTGAATGACGTGATAATACGTTCTGATAATTTATCGCGATTTTCAAATATAGTCTTTGTACCATCGAAAAGATTATCTAAAGCTGTTTTTGATGTATCTGCAAGAAAATCTCCTGTTTTACTTACAATTAAGTCCTCGGCACCCAATTTATCATCAGCTTCAGCATATACAGAAATAACATCTGAAATTTTAATAGATGAACTTTCTGTGAAGGAATAGGACATTGCAATTTTTGTTCGCTTTGAAAGCTCATCGGAAAGTTTTTTACGTTTATTAGCGTCCAGTTCCTTGAAAATTTGATAGATTGAAACAAGGTATTGTTTTTCTGTACTTTTACTTAGCTGCCCCTCAAGTAATTCGTTTACCAAGTACGCACAAGGGTCGTCAAAAGTATCTAAAATAGATTTTGCTCTTTTGCCGTTTCCAACAGAAAGTGCATTTGCAAGCTCTTGTTCTTTCCCGCCTGCTCTCATTGCTGCTTTACTATCGGAGATATAAATTAAAGTCCGCACTTGGTCGGCACTTAATTGAATATGGCGGTTATTATTAAGGAAGTCAATCAAATACTCACAATTTAGTGTTTTTTCTTGCATTAATATGTTATAAATCTCTTTAGACGTTTTATCAGCATCAGGTTCGTCTTTTTCCCCTTGTTCTGCCAAAACAGGAAAGTCCTCAAGCAGTGTCGGGTGTTCATATAATTTATTATAGAATCCGGAAAAGTCAGCTTGCAAAACAGATAATTTTGCCACTTGACGTAACACATTGGAATCTAAATCAATGTTGATTTTATTATTTTTCTTCCTTTTGCTCAAAATCAGAACATTATTCGCAAAAACATTTATTATCTTCTTGATTTGGCGCGGAGTATCGACATTGTAGTGTATCATTATTGGCAGAAGTTCCTCATCGAAACAGTTCATTTTTAAACTATCACAAAGAGATACCAAACTTGGGCATTCCGCTTTGCATAGCACTTTTGCATACGGTATAAAATCTCGTTTGATTATACCGGGGAGATATACTCGAAACTGGAAAAGTTTATCTAAGAGTAGCTCACTTATTGCATAACAGTTTGCTTGTTGGTGATTTTCACGTTCGGATTCTATTGCTTCTTTGATTTTGGATTCATCAAAAGGTACGACAAATACGCATCTGTGAACATCAGTAAAACTCTTTATAGCATCAAGTGCATCAACGATTTTCTCTACTTCAAGCCTGTCCAAATCATCAATGATTGTGATGACAATTTTATCCTTATTTTCAGGTTTGTTTAACTGTTCAAGTAAAAGACTTTCATAATCATCTGTTGTTTTTGCCGGACTAACCAAGTTGAAATTTTTTATGGCTTTCTTATCGTATGAAGAAAGAAACTCCCTAATCAAAGCAAATAAAACCGGTAATGTGGCTGCAATAAGCGCATTTGAATAAAATGTTGCTACTGTCGCATCATATATGGAAAATATATATGGGTTTCCGTCAGCGGAACTGAACACGGGTACACTAAACCCCGCCACTAAAATGTGACCAATAAATCTCCATGCTAAAGAAAGAATCATAATCGTTACGAAAAATATTCCTGCTTTTGCCAAAAAGCCTAAAAGTGACTTAGCTCTGTCGCCGAATGAGGGCTTTTGCGCAGTTTCCGTTTCTTTGACGATTGTATTATTTAACGCATCGCGCAATGTAGAAAACCAACTTTTTTCGTTCCCCCCTAAGCGTTCCCATGTTTTCTTTAAGAACACTTTACGAAACGCTTCTTTTTCATACTTCCAAGCATTGATAGTTATAAACTCAAATTTTCTGTCTTTAGTAAAGTGCGATTCGACGAAGTTAATCAGACTGCTTTTTCCTAATCCCCATTTTCCCAACAATGCGATGTTAAATGGCGGTTCTTGCGTACTTAAAATATTGATAATATTTTGTGCATAATCCAAATGTCCAAAATAATCATCATCTCTATTTTGCAAGGCTGTGTCTTTTATAAAGTATTTTTCGTCCATACCTTCGCCTCTCTTACTTTACGTTCCAATCGAATCACTGCATTCCTCAACCATCGCCAAAAGTTCATCGCACTTTGCAACGATGCGGCGTTGTTCTGCTAGAGGCGGGAGGGGGATGATGAACTCTGCAAGCGTTGTTAGGCTGATATTTGCTCTTGCGGTATCAACACTTTTGCCTAACATTATACGATACGCAACCCATGAATTAAGATACTTCATCACATATTCACACAAGGAATGGTTAATCAGTCTAATAATAGCAACAGCTTGATTAATGTTGCATTTGGCATAATCCAGATTGAACATACAAGTTCTACCTATCGAAGCTCCCACGATGTTTGTCAAAATATCATTTTGCCTAAGGATTGAGCGTGCTTGAACTTCGTTGAAGCGTCGCTCTAAATACTTTGGGTTATCCAAAAGCAGTTTTTCCGTACCTACATTTTCACTGGTAATAAATAAAATACCCTCATCCGCATTTTCTACATAATTAATGCCTTGCCATTTGGGCGAAGAGCCTTTGGTTATCATCTCACACAAATCACCCAACCGCACCCACTCCCAATTTTCAGGCACGTCAAACGGAATATCCGTCTTGACAACTGGCGGTAACGGCTTTATTTTTTTGATTTTCCCTTCTTTAATAAGTATCTCTTTTTCAGTGCGGATTTTTTTCAGCAATGCGCTTGCAGGTTCGTCATGCGGGTCTTGTTCGACAAGTTTACCTTGCACCGCCACTTGCAAAATTGATTTTTTTAATTGGCTTGAGAATGAGGCATGAAGACTGGCTAACTCCTTTTCGATAGATGAAAGCACTGAAATAGGTCTATGCAGTTTTTCGCCGTTAAAAGCACTTTCAACTTCAGCAAGTATGCGGTCAATGTCAGCGTTTAGGCTTGCTCGTTTTTCTTGGTATTGATTTATCAAATCATGCGGCGGCAATATTTCTTCTTCCTCATGCGGAAAACCGCAAAGGTCAATGTTATAATTGCGGTCGGAAAATTCCTGCACTGTATATCTCTTGGCTTTATCAAATCCGTCAATTGTTATTTCTTCACGGTTATTCCACCACTCAATAGCAGGGGCGAAATGTTCCAACTTCATTGGATTGGTCTTGTTGAAATGCTTATATCCCGCAGGCATATCAAGGCGATAAAACCATACATCTGATGTAGGTGCGGTGCGGTCGAAAAACAAAATATTTGTTGTTATACTTGTGTACGGCGAAAAAACACTGTGGGGCATACGCACTACAGTGTGCAGATTAAATTCTTCGATTAACTTCTTCTTGATAGCAACTTTGGCATTATCCGTACCGAACAGGAAGCCATCGGGGATTATAACCGCCGCGCGTCCATTTCGCTTTAAGCGATACATAATAACCGTCAAAAATAAATCAGCGGTTTCACTTGATTGCAAATCGGCAGGGAAGTTGATTTTAATGCCTTCTTTTTCGCTCCCGCCGTATGGTGGATTCATTAGCACAACGTCAAAGCGGTCATCTTCTTTATAATCACGGACATTGCGTTCTAACGCATTTCCGTGGATGATTATGGGGTTATCTATATCGTGCAAGAGCATATTTGTAACGCATAATAAATGAGGCAACGCCTTTTTCTCCGTACCGTAGACTGAATTATTGAATATTTCCTTTTCTTCAACTGTACTTACCTGTGCATCAAGCACTTTTAATGTAGACGTTAAAAATCCGCCGGTTCCGCAGGCAAAATCAGCAATTTTTTCACCAATTTTCGGAGCGACCATTTGTGTCATGAAATCAGTAACAGCGCGGGGCGTGTAGAACTCACCTGCGTTACCCGCACTTTGCAAACTTCGTAGTATTGTTTCGTAAATGTCGCCAAAAGCGTGGCGGTCGTCATATTCGCCAAAATCAAGTTCATCAATGATATTTACAACTTGGCGAAGTAAAATGCCGTCTTTCATGTAGTTGTTATTGTCCTCAAAGGCCGATTTGACGATAATCTTGCTCATAGGCGTTGTTTCGTCTATTTCAAGATTTTTTAGTGCAGGGAAAAGCTCATTGTTGACGAAGTTAAGCAGAGATTTGCCCGTAAGTGCTTTACCGTCCTTATGGTCAACAGCCCAATTACTCCAACGATATTTTTCTGGGATAACCGAAACATAGTGGTCATCAAGCAACTCCCATTCTTCCTCTTTGGCGTTATACACTTTCAAGAATAAAATCCAAACCATTTGCTCAATACGCTGTGCATCACCGTTAATGCCGGCATCGTTGCGCATTACATCTTGCAAACGTTTGACGAAATTGTTTAGGCTCATGGAGTTATCCCCTTATCACGGCAAGTGTTATGCCGCCTTGTAAATTTGATTTTGCAATTCATGAACTGCGTCAAAATATCTTTGCTTGTTGCCGAAGGCGGCAATGATTGCTTTTGTTGTTGCAATTCTGCGGAACGGGTCGATTTTGAGTACATCAATTTTTTCTATGTCTGTTATGCCGCTTTCGGTATATTTATCAAGCAACGCCGAAAGTACATCGCGAGCGATACCCTCAAATTGGCTCAAATAGTCCCGCTTGCGAACGTTAGCAACTCGTTCCGATTTTGTAAGCGGCTTCTTATCAAATGCAATATGGCAAATAAGGTCAAAATCGTCTATATCCCGATTTCCTGCCACATCACGCAATGCGTCAAGAAGAACGCCACGTTCTTTTAGCTCATCAATGATTGCCTGTTTGCGCCCACTTTTGTTCCAGTTTCGTAAAAAAGCGTCTAGTGTTGCAAATTCACCGAGGATATTCTTTTTGGAATAATCGGTTACGCTTTCAGTGATAAGTTTGCCGTCCTTATCATAATATTGCACACGCTCATTAAGAATTGTTACATCAACATCATTCACGCGGTATTTAATACGAGGCGCAGGCGTTTCGCCCTCGCCGTTCGGGGTTGGTGGTGTTGGGTTGGGTTTGTGAGGCGTACCGGGCGTTTCGCCGTCGGCTGCGCCCCCATCGCCATCGGGATGTATAGGGTCGCCGTCAAAATCCGGGTCGGCAAACAGGCGGCAGGCATCACGAAAATCCATGATAGTGAAATATTCTTTTGTGTGCCGCTCATCATCAATAATATACTCCGCTTTTAGGCGAGTGCCACGTCCGATTATTTGTTTAAATTCGGTCATAGAATTGATATTATTATCAAGCACAATCAATTTGCACGTTTTACAGTCAACGCCTGTTGTCATCAATTTGGAAGTTGTAACTATAACGGGATATTTGCTTTCTTCATCGATAAAATAATCTAACTGTGCTTTACCTACTTCATTGTCACCCGTGATTTGCATGACATATTTGGAATTTTCTGCAACCAAATCCGAATTTTCATTAACAAGGGCATGACACATACGCTCTGCATGGTCAATATCAACGCAAAACACAATTGTTTTGTCGAAACGATGTGTGCTTCGCAGGAAGTCACTAATACGCTTTGCTACAGTTTTCGTGCGGTCATCAATAATGAGGTTGCGGTCAAAATCTTTGATATTATACTCCCTGTCCTCAATTTCGTTGCCGTACATATCCAACTTCCCAACGGGTGGTCGCCAACCCTCAAGGTCTTTGTCAATACCGATGCGGATAACCTTATACGGTGCAAGGAATCCGTCGTCTATTCCTTGTTTTAGGCTGTATGTGTAAATGGGCGCACCGAAATAATCAATATTGGAAACTTCCTTGGTTGCCTTGGGAGTGGCAGTCATACCAATTTGCGTTGCACCGCTGAAATAATCAAGAATTTTACGCCATCGAGATTCTTCGCGCGCACTTCCTCTATGACACTCATCTATCACAATGAGGTCAAAAAACTCCGGCTTAAACTCGCGGAATGGTTCATCTCCATCATCGCCTGCAAGCTGCTGATATAACGCAAGATAAAGCTCAAACGAACTGTCGAGCTTTCTTCCGCTGATTTTTGTCATTATTTTCTCAAAGGGCTTGAAGTCTTGTTGCATTGTTTGGTCAACAAGAATATTGCGGTCGGCAAGGAACAGGATTTTCTTCTTCGCACCGGACTTCCATAACCTATGGATAATCTGAAATGCTGTATATGTCTTGCCTGTTCCCGTTGCCATTACAAGCAAAATGCGATTTTGCCCTCGGGCAACCGCTTCAATAGTGCGGTTAATCGCTATGCGCTGATAGTAGCGCGGCGTTTTATCTCCGATTTGAAAGTAGTATGGCTCTGTAATGAGTTTTTCTTGTTCGGGCGTAATTTCATGCTCGCCGATATACCTCATCCATAATTCTTCCGGTGTTGGAAAATCTTCGAGTGTAATTTCACGTTCTGCTCCGTTTTTCATATCTCGCTCAAGAAATGAATCCCCGTTTGAACTGTATACGAATGGAATATCAAGAATTTCAGCGTATTCGATTCCCTGTTGCATACCTGCACCAACGGAATGGTTATTATCTTTGGCTTCAACGATAGCAAGAGGAAGATTGCGCTTGTAATAGAGAACGTAGTCTGCTTTTTTTCGCTTGCCACGCGCAGTAACATTGCCGCGAACAATAACACGCCCATCGGTGAAGCTATACTCCATGCGCATTTGGGTATGCTTGTCCCATTTGCACTCGATAGCGGGAGTTATGTATCTCAGCTTGATGTCCTCTTCAGACATTTCGCTCTTTTTAAGCAATTCACTCATGCGCTACCTCCGTTTCGGCGATGACATCCAATGATTATCGTAACCGGTGAGATTATTCGTCCAACATCAAGGGTTTCTTTTTGGATTTCTGCTTCAATGCTGCGATTTGCTCACGTTCCACTTGGGATATGCCTTTTTCGGGAACAGGCAAGTCCTCCGGCATGATGCCGCCCAAATCTTTTATTGTTTCGCGTACTTTTCTTCCGACATTAAAATGCGTAGCCGTTGCCGGTCCGGCACCCTCAATATTTTCACGTTTCAACTTGCTCTCGGTTTGTGTAATGCGAAAAAGATTTGCGGCAAGTTCCTCGCTACCCATGAAATCAAGAATTTTCTCTTTTTCTTTCAAGCCTTTTCGTGCGTGAATGTCATCGACATCAAGACCACCGTATAATCCCCTATATCCTGCATTTTGAAAAATTGCGTATTCTTCATTTGTAATTAAACCTGCGTTGCGAGCGGCTTCGGCAAGCATCTGATTCCATTGTTTAATATTGCCACGCACAACAAGACGCTTATTATCTTCGTCAAGTTGGTTAAAATAATCGGCGACTTCTTGGCGACGTGTCTGAATCGCGAAATATGTTTGCCCATGTGCAATTACCTCTTTGCGTGGGTCGCCATTTTGCACGATGAGGTAGCAAGCATACCTCGAAAGCCTGTAATCAATGATATTTTTGGTTTTGTTGACCTCAACAAAACCTATTTCGTCTTTGTTCTTTTTTGGCTTTGACGGCATTTCGACTTTTTTGGTTGTTTCATCAAAATGGTCGTCCATGTCAAATCCGCTGTTTTTACAAGCAAGTCGTGCCTTATCAATAACTTTGGAGAAGTTGCGCCATTCGGAGTAATCCAATTCTGTCGAAAGTTCGCGAGCAAGCCAATATTCACTACCGTCATCACGAACGTGTTTGATGTCCTCAAAACGCTTATACTCTCTTGCGATTAACTGGCTCATTATAATCCTCCGCTGACTATTCCTTCGGCTTGCGCCCGGGTTTCAAATTTCCTGTACGCGTGGGCTTCGGCGTGTTTTCCGGGATTGCCCACGCATTGCCGAACTTAGACGCATCTTTTATCTTACCATTTTGGCAAAGTAATTGAACCTGCCGCGCCGACACGTTCCAACGCTTTGCCATATCCTCTGCTTTAACATATCCATTCATCGTTGCCCTCCGTTAAACAAACATAAAGCGACACGTTAATTATATTCGTGTATTCGCAAGTCGTCAAGGATTATTTTAAAAAAATTTCTGAATATGTTTAACTCACCCTTGACAAGAACGGACGCATATCCACAATCACATCATCGTAAATGCGATAAACTTGGACTGCACTGGCAAATTCAAAGACCCGCTATACAGCGGCCGTCGTGATGTTGCCCGCATATCGGATAAACTTTGCAAAGAATATGGCTTATCCGTAATTGAGCATAAGCAAGATTGGCGTGAGCCTTATAACGAGTGGGAAAAGAAACAAGGCATCATGCCAGAAGATAAGCCCATGTCCAAACGCAAACGCCTTGAAGAAATTATTGGATTTTGCTTGGACAAGAAGCCCAAGGATTTTGACACGCTGTTAAAATATTTGGAAGAATACTCTTGCTATGCAAAACGGCGAGGAAGTAATATTTCCATCACAACGCCATTTGCGAAAAAACCAATTCGGTTGAGTTCGTTATCTGTTGAATTTGGTGAACAGGGGATTAGGGCTCAAATTTCAGAACAAGAAAAGGCGTATCAACAGGCGCAAAATATTACCACAGCCAGTAACAGTGGTGCTGAATATGACGATGCCGAATATGAAAACGTCTATGCGCCTGTTACCGAAACAAAACCCACCATACCCACCAAGCCTGAAGCCAGCTTGCAATCAATTTTACACTTTAGCAATCCCCTCAATCTGAAATTGATTATCGACATTCAAAATTCCATGAAGGCCACAGATAGCATTGGCTACAAACGCTGGTGCGAGAAATTTAATTTGGAGCAGATGAGCCAGACACTTATCTTTATTGAAAAGCATCAACTGACGGTGGACAAATTACGCAACATTATAAAAGTGAACGCAAATGTACCAAATGAAATCAAGTCTGAAATTACTGCGCTTGATAGGAAACTGGAGAACATCTCAGAAATGCAACGTCACCTCGGCACACTCAGCAAGACGAAACACATTCACAAGCAATATCGTGAATCGCCTAACCCCTCGCAATTTTGGCAAGACAATCACAACGCGCTAACCGCACATTCCGAAGCAATCAAGTATTTCAACGAAAATGGCTACGGCACATGGGGTGGTTTTGAAATACCAAAGTTTGCTGATACCCAAAAGTGGTACGCAGAAATTTCGGCTGATAAAAAGAAACTTTGGGCAAGATGCCACGCCATGAAAAATGAAATGAGCGCAGCTACAAACGCATGGGCGAATGTGAAAACGCTTTTGAATGTGCAGGTTGAAATCGAAATTGCTCCGAAAGTTGCCCCAAAGGCAAGACGGCAAAGTAGTCCCGATTTATAAATTCAATTGCGAATTTGCCAAATTGAAATTTGCATTGATGTGAAATTGAAATGTCGATGTGCAAATTGAAATTGTAATTCAAGCTAATTTGAAATTGGTGCAGATGAAAATTGAATTTGAAATTCGCATCAAATGAAAATCTTTTCAGCGGAACGCTTAACAAAAAAATAGCGTTCCGCTAATTTTTTTGAATCAAAATCAGCGCAAGCGCATGATTTTGATGGGGTTCAAAGGGGCATCCCCTTTGCAAGTGGACTGGGGGCTGTCTACGAAGTGGACACCCACAGTCACTGCTTGCACACAATGGAAATACCGTTGTGGCTATAGGGGATTGTGCGGAAGCTAACTCAAAATCGTGTTGCAACACTACGGTAAACATAACACTCCAAATCAATCATTATCATTTCAATTCATATCAAATCAGATAAAAACTATTGCAATCCAATTTGTGGTATGGTACAATTGAAATTGGACGAGTATCATTTGTTTTGCGGAGGAAAATTTTAATGTCAAATGAAATTGAAAGGTGGGTTGGTCTTTCCGAAATCGCTGAGCATCTAGGGGTGAGCAAAGACACAATTCGCAATTGGATAAAAAGAGAAAACATACCGTTTCACAAAATTGGAAAGCTATATAAATTTCGCATTTCAGAAGTTGACAAATGGGTTGAAAGCGGAGCAAGCGCAAACATCGAATAACGCAAATGCGCGGGAGGAATTATGAACAAACAACAACTGGCATCAAAAATTTGGCAATCTGCCAACAAAATGCGTTCCAAAATTGAAGCCAATGAATATAAGGATTATATTTTAGGCTTCATTTTCTATAAATTTCTTTCAGATAAAGAAATGAAATTGCTGAAAGAAATGGAAATGACCGCCGATGAAACTTCCAATTTGACGGAAGAAGATGAGGACGGTGCAAATTTCATCAAAAACAAAATTGGCTTTTTTATTGCCTACAAAGACCTCTTTTCCACATGGTTAAATGCAGGTTCTGATTTTGATGTGCAAAATGTTCGTGATGCCCTGTCTGCATTTAGCAGACACATAAGTGACCAGCACAAAAAAGTTTTTACAGGGATTTTTGACACATTACAAACAGGACTTTCTAAGTTGGGTGACACATCAGCTTCACAAAGCAAAGCAATTCGTGACCTTTTGAATTTGATAAAAGATATTCCTATGGACGGCAAACAAGATTATGATGTGCTTGGTTTTGTGTATGAATACCTAATTGGAAATTTCGCTGCCAATGCTGGCAAAAAGGCGGGAGAGTTTTACACGCCCCATGAGGTTTCGTTGTTGATGTCTGAAATTGTGGCTAATCACTTAAAAGACAATTCATCAATTGAAATCTACGACCCAACAAGCGGTTCTGGTTCTCTGCTTATAAATATTGGACAAAGCATAGCCAAGCATATTGATAACGACAATAATATCAAATACTACGCGCAGGAATTGAAGCAAAATACATTCAACCTCACTCGCATGAATTTGGTGATGCGCGATATTTTGCCTGACAATATTGTTGTTCGCAATGCCGACACATTGGAAGATGACTGGCCGTATTTTGATGAAGATGACCCAGTGGGTACATACAAACCGCTGTATGTAGATGCGGTTGTATCAAATCCGCCGTATTCGCAAGCATGGAATCCCACCAATAAAGATGGCGATAGAAGATATGCCGATTACGGTCTTGCCCCTAAAACCAAGGCCGATTTTGCATTTTTGCTTCACGACCTTGCCCATGTTAAGCCCACAGGCATAATGACAATCGTTTTACCCCACGGCGTTTTATTTCGTGGCGACCCCGACGGCAAAGATGGCGAAGGTAAAATCCGCAAAAGTTTGATAGAGAAAAATAACATAGATGTGATTATCGGCTTGCCACCAAATATTTTTTTCGGAACAGGCATTGCTACAATTATAATGGTGTTGAAACAATCTCACGGTAGGCGTGATAATGATGATGTCTTATTCATTGATGCGTCCAAGGGCTTTATGAAGGAAGGGAAAAGCAATAAACTTCGTGCATCGGATATAAAGAAAATTGCCGACACTATTGCTAACCGTGAAGATATACCGAAATTTTCACGCAAGGTATCACGGGCTGAAATTCGCAAAAACAATTGGAATTTGAATATCCCTCGTTACGTTGATTCTTCTGCAACACCTGAAACATGGGATTTGTATTCCACTATGTTTGGCGGCATACCAAAATCGGAGCTTGCAGAGTTAAGTGACGTTTGGGAAACTTTCCCGGGCTTATGGGCGGCTTTATTTGCAGACGATGGAACGCCTTATGTAAATTTGGCAACTGATGATGTCAAGCAGGTAATTACTCACAACGTAGATGTGCAAAAATATTTTGATAGCTTCACAGCGGCATTTGAGGGGTTTGAAAATTATTTGCATGGGCGAATAATCGAGCGAATGGAAACGTTAAATATTGCAAAAGAAGAAAATATTTTAGCGAGTGAAATTTTCTCTCGGCTTAGGAAGGTTTCGCTGATTGATAAATATAAGGCGTATCAAGCCCTGAGTGACGAGTGGGCAAAAACTGCGACAGACATTGAAATTATCCAAACGGAAGGTTTTTCGGCAGTCAAAGTTGTTGACCCTAATATGGTAATAAAGAAAAAGGGCGATACGGAAGTCGAGGTGCAAGACGGTTGGGTTGGGCGAATTATTCCTTTTGCGCTTGTGCAAACCACTTTGCTAAAAGCAGAATCAGAAGCACTTGCTGAAAAAGAAAGCAGACTTGCCGAAATTTCCGCTGGCATAGCAGAAATTTTTGAATCCTTAACCGAGGAAGATAAAGAAGATTACCAAGATGCTTTTAACGATGACGGTGACTATATAAAGGCGGTAGTTGTATCTACTGCCAAAAAGCTGAAAACTACTCGCCCAGCGCAAGATTCAATAGAAAGCAAATTGATTTTGGCAAGCGAGTTGTTTGCAGAGGAAGCATCATTGAAAAAAGAAGTTAAAGCTGAATCGCTTGCGTTGCACAATTTAACCAAAGAAACAATAGAGGGCTTATCGGACGAACAAGCCCTTGTTTTGCTTGATTTGAAATGGATTAAGCCCATTATAACCGCCATAAATGAGTTGCCCCAAGAAGTGGTGAGTGATTTTACCACAAAAATTGTTGCACTTGCCGAAAAGTACGCCACCACATATGTTGAGGTTACGGATAAAATTAACCACGCAAAGAGTGAAGTTGTAAATCTTATTGATAGTTTGCGTGGCAATGAATTTGATATGAAAGGGCTGGAAGAGTTGCAGTCGCTTTTGCGGGGTGGAAGTCGTGGGAAATAACGCAAATACTCCCAATGTTAGATTTAGCGGTTTTTCCGAGCCGTGGCTTGACTATACATTCAATGATGTTATATCGGTAGCCGAAAGACCCTTTGAAATGAACGATTACGAACGTTACCAATGCGTAACCGCTAAAAGGCGTAATGGCGGTATTGTTTCGAGAGGATTTTTTAAGGGTTCTGATATTTTGGTTAAATCGCAATTCAAAATAAAAGCGGGTGATTATCTCATTTCTAAACGCCAAGTGGTACATGGTGCAAATGGGGTAGTTCCTGCTGTACTTGACGATGCTATTGTATCCAATGAATATTTGGTTTTCCAAGAATCGGAACTGCTAAACATGGAATTTTTGGCGATACTTTCAAAATTACCATCTATGTATGAGGCGTTTTTCTTGAGTTCTAATGGAGTACACATAGAGAAGCTACTATTTGACTTTGAAGATTGGCTGACACGGAATGTTTGCATACCAGATAAAGATGAGCAGAAAGTGATTGTTGCTTTCTTCAACAATATTGATGAAACAATTGCATTGAAACGACAACAATATGAGCAGACGGTAAGCATCAAAAAATCCATGCTTGAAAAAATGTTTCCCAAAAAGGGCGCAGATGTGCCAGAAACTCGATTTAAGGGGTTTGTTGAAGCGTGGAAAGTAAAGTCTTTAGGTGAAATTGCATTTGTGAACATGGGGCAATCTCCAGATTCAAAAAATTATACCGATAATCCACTTGACCACATTTTAGTACAAGGCAATGCCGACATTAAGAATGGTTGGGTTATACCTCGTGTATGGACAACACAAGTAACTAAAACCGCCCAAAAGGGTGATATTATCGTAAGTGTTCGTGCGCCTGTAGGTGATGTAGGCAAAACAAACTACAATGCAGTTATTGGCAGGGGCGTTGCGGCGGTTAGGGGCAATGAGTTTGTCTATCAATCTCTTTTGAAGATGAAAATGTTTGATTATTGGGGCGAGTTTAGCACGGGTTCAACATTCGATTCGATTACATCTTCACAATTGATAAATACAGAAATTATTGCCCCATGCGAGAAGGAACAGGCAGCAATTGGCATTTTTTTTTACAACCTCGACATACTGCTCGAAGCCCAGCGTGAAGAATTAGAAAAATTGCAAAACATCAAGAATGCCTGCCTTTCCAAGATGTTCGTATAGGCAATAAATTAAGTGGAGGCAATGATGATGAAATTACCAATACAGAGTTCAAGTCAAAAGAAGGGTAGGCAAGGCGAGATTTGGCTTGAAAATTTCGTTGTAAATACATTAGGTTGCATCTATCACAAAGTTGATGGTTCTGACGATTTTGGAATAGATGGCTATATTGAACTTGTTGAAAATACGAATGTTACAGGAAAGTTGGCGGCTGTTCAAATTTTGCATGGTGATTCATATTTTATGAAAAAATCAGGTTCATATTATAAGTATGTGTGTGAAGATAAATTTTTGAATTACTATCTAAACAGTCCTGTGCCTGTGTTCATAATAATTGCTAATCAAAATTTCTCCCTTGTTAAATGGGCAAGATTTGATTTGGAGAATGTCTTTGAACAAAATAGCACAAGCTGGTATGTTGAAGTATCTGACAATGATAATCTGCAAACGGATTTCGCAGATGTTTTGCGGAGAAGTGTCGGGAAAATCTTCGACTACTCATCTTTAATGCGGCAAAACATACAAATAAACATAGAGTTAGAGCGTAGTGATACACTCATAATCGCCATTTCAAAAGAAGAGATATTGACATTTGATTTTTTAAGCATACAGAACACATTTGATGTTGTTTCAAAAAATGAAACAATTAGAAGTAAATTTGCTTCTTCGTGTAATTTGTGCATTTATGGATATGACGATGACCCCAGAGAAATTTATGAGATTGACGAAACGATAAAGTGGATTAAAGCATCTATGCTATTTGATATACCTTGGTTTTATTTTTTGGAACTGACCGAGTATTCTGGAGTGCGTCAAATAGCGAATTGCTATGTAGAGCATGAAGTTATTGAAAATGATGGGGTAAATGTGACTGTAGAATATACCGATAAAAACAGTTTGATTGATTTTCTCCATGTAGTTTTTGGAAATATAAATACCTATCAAGATAAGTTCGGAATAAGCCATGATGAAAACGTGGCACTTTCACGAAAATTATGTGCATTCATTACGCAAACTGATTTGCGGGATGATAGTAATGCAACCATTTTGGAGGATGCCAATGTTTAACCGTGAAATCGAATTTGAAAGCGTCTTAGTTGAAACCTTGCTAAAGGAAAAAGGTTGGCAAGAAGTTATAAACAATCCAACCGAGCAAGACCTAATTAATAACTGGGCAAAAATTCTATACGAAAACAACAGGGATATTGACAGGCTCAACAACCAACCCCTAACCAATGGAGAAATGGCGCAGATATTGGAGCAAATAAACACCCTCAAAACACCCCTACGGCTAAATGGGTTTATTAACGGCAAATCAGTATCTATCGTTCGTGATAATCCAGATGACACTCTGCATTTTGGCAAAGAAGTAAGCCTAAAAATCTATGACCGCATGGAAATAGCAGAAGGGCAAAGCCGTTATCAAATAGCACGGCAACCTAAGTTTACCACACGCTCCAAGGTTTTAAGCGACCGCAGAGGGGATTTATTGCTTCTAATAAATGGTATGCCCGTTTTTCATATAGAACTGAAAAAAAGCGGAATACCCATAAGCCAAGCCACTAATCAGATAGAGTTTTATGCCAAAAACGGCATATTTAGCGGCTTGTTTTCGCTTGTACAAATATTCGTTGCGATGACCCCTGAAGATTGCCTTTATTTTGCCAACCCCGGTCAAGACAGCAAATTTAACCCCGATTACTTTTTTAGATGGGCGAACTTCAACAACGAACCGATAACCGACTGGAAAAGCATAGCTTCTGTATTTTTGTCAATACCAATGGCACACCAACTTATCGGATTTTACACCGTTGCAGATACGGCGGCAGGTATTTTGAAAGTTATGCGAAGCTACCAATATTGGGCGGTGCATAGAATTACCGACCGTTTGGAAAAAATGCGATGGGAAGAAAAGAATCAGCTAGGAGGCTATATTTGGCATACAACAGGCTCTGGCAAAACAATGACCAGTTTCAAATCGGCACAACTTATCGCAAACTCAAAAGAAGCTGATAAGGTTGTGTTTTTGGTAGATAGAATTGAGCTTGGCACACAATCCCTTGATGAATACAATTCTTTTGCAGAAGCAAGCGAGGAAGTGCAGTCAACAGAAAATACGACTGTGTTAGTTGGCAAATTGAAAAGCACCAACCCCTCGGACACGCTAATAGTTACATCTATTCAAAAGTTAAGCAACATCAAAAATGAAGAAGATGGGCTAAATTCTAAAGATATAGAAATTATGAACAACAAGCGTATTGTATTTATTGTAGATGAAGCCCACCGTTCTACCTTTGGTGATATGTTGATAACTATTAAAAACACATTCCCAAGGGCAGTTTTTTTTGGATTTACAGGAACACCGATACACCCCGAAAATCAGCGTAAAGGCAATACCACGGAAGATGTATTTGGCGGGGAGCTTCACCGATATAGCATTGCAGATGGCATACGAGATAAAAACGTGTTGGGTTTCCATCTTGTAAAAATGCCTACTTTTCAAGATAAAGATGTTCGCCGTGTTGTAGCATTAGAAAAAGCCAAAGCCATTGACGAAGCGGATGCTTTTAACGACCCCAAAAAGAAAAAAATCTACTTGAAATATATCAATGACGTAGCAATGGCAGGGCATAAAGATATTGCCACAGGCAAATATGTAAAAGGCATTGAGGACTATTTAGCTAATGTTCAATATAGTTCTGATACTGACCATCAAAATATTGTTGTTTCCGATATTTTAGGGAACTGGGTAACATTAAGCCAAAACAGCAAATTCCATGCTATCATGGCAACGCATAGTATTTATGAGGCAATCGAGTATTATCGTTTGCTAAAAGAAAAAGCCCCTAACTTGCGTGTAACGGCACTTTTTGACCCTAATGTAGATTTTGATGATAAGCCCGACCTTGCAAAATTCAAGGAAGATGGGCTTGCAGAAGTAATCGAGGACTACAACAACAGATATTTTGGTGGCACAACCAAATTTAAGGTAGCCACTCATGCTGGTTTCAAAAAAGATGTAGCTGCAAGACTTGCTCATAAAGAGCAGTACAGAGCAATAGAACACCTTGCCCCCGAAAAGCAGCTAGACCTTTTGATTGTGGTAGACCAAATGCTAACGGGCTTTGATTCCAAGTGGATAAACACGCTTTACATGGACAAAGTTATGGAGTATGCCAATATTATACAGGCGTTTTCTCGCACCAATCGGCTTTTTGGCCCTGATAAACCTTTTGGCACAATCCGTTATTATCGCAGACCGCATACGATGGAAGCAAACATCAACAAAGCAGTAAAATCATATTCCGGCGATAAGCCCCTGGCTTTGTTTGTTAGCAAACTTGGTGAGAACATCGAAAAAATGGACAGGATATTTGAAGAAATATCTGCTGTGTTTGCAAGTGAAGGCATATCCAATTTTAGCAAATTGCCTGATGATATAACTGCCGTTGCCAAGTTTGCAACCTTGTTCAAAGATTTAACGGCCTGCTTAGAAGCTGCCCGAATACAGGGATTCAACTGGGAGCAAACAGAATATCCCTTGAAACTAGACGAGCAAACCTATAAGGTTTTGGCGTTGCGATATAAAGACTTGGCAAGCACAAGTGGAGATTCAGGCGGTAGTGATGATTTGCCCTATGATATAGTCGGACATCTTACCGAAATTGACACCGGGCATATTAACAGCGATTACATGAACTCTCGCTTTGATAAGTTTCTAAAAACCTTGGATTCTGGTGATGGGGCTTCTCGCACAGATGCACTTAACGATTTGCATAACTCTTTTTCCACGCTTACGGCAGATGAACAAAAATACGCTAATATTTTTTTGCGTGATATTCAAGCTGGTGACGTAACAATCGAAGATAGCAAAACCCTTCGTGACTATATTACAGAGTATCAGCTGGGTGCTAAAAATGCACAAGTCATGCAGGTTGTAGCCGAATTTGGCATAGATGAAAAATTATTGCGTGAATTTATGAAGTTGCACATAACTGAAGCCAGTATCAACGAACTTGGACGCTTTGATAACTTGGTGGCTACTGTTGATAAAGCAAAAGCCAAGGCGTATTTCGAGAAAAAGGAAGGAGTGACTATATCTGCTTTTGCAACACATAGCAGAATTGACAAACTATTACGCAGTTTCATAATTAAAGGTGGATTTGACTTGTTTGAAGCTGACCAAGGGGGTGCTGAAAATGGGTAAACTCTCTGAAAGTAAGGGGCGATTTGATTTTTTTGAAAATGTAGCGCACATCATAGAACAGGCACGGCGTTTTGTTGGGCGTACTGCTGATTTGACAATGTGCGTGACATATTTTGAAATTGGGCGAATGATTGTTGAAGAAGAACAGGGCGGAAAGGCTCGTGCAGAATATGGCAAGGGCTTACTTTCTGAACTTTCAAAATTTCTAACTGAGAGATTTAGACAAGGATTTTCAGAATCCACATTGAAAAATGCAAGAAAATTTTACCAAGTTTATGCACCTTCAATTCGGCAAGCATTGCTTGCCGAATCTGGAATCGCTGAAGAAACGTCAGAATTTCAGTCTTTTTTAGCGATTTTAGATAAATCTACCGCAAGCCGAAAAGGGCACGCAATGCTTGCCGAATCTTATCCGTTCACACTTAGCTGGTCGCATTATCTGATTTTGATTCGAATTAAGAATGATGACGAGAGGCGTTTTTACGAAATTGAAGCCACACGGCAACAATGGCCATATCGTTTTTTACAACGGCAGTATGGCAGTAGCTTGTATGAACGTATTGCCCTATCTCGTGACAAAGACGGCGTTATGCGTTTGGCACAAGAAGGGCTAACAATTGAAACAGCAGATGATATGCTAAAAAACCCCTTTGTGCTTGAATTTGCTGGACTTTCAGAGGAATCAAAATATAGCGAAACCCAATTAGAGAAGGCATTGCTGGGCAAGTTGTCGCAATTTTTGCTGGAACTTGGCAAGGGATTTTTATATGAAGGTCGGCAAAAGCGTTTTACATTCGATGAAGACCATTTTAGGTTGGACTTAGTTTTTTACAATCGCCTGTTAGCTTGTTATGTTCTTTTTGACCTTAAAATTGGCAAACTAAAGCACCAAGACCTTGGACAGATGCAAATGTATGTTAATTACTTTGACCGATATGTTAAGACTGACAGGGAGAATCCTACTGTTGGCATACTTCTGTGCAAGGAAAAGAGTGACAGTATTGTTGAATTGACCTTGCCAGCAGATTCTAATATTTACGCATCTGAGTATAGCTTGTATTTGCCAGACAAGGCATTGTTACAGCGTAAACTGGCTGAATGGATTGAGGAATTTGAGGACAATCACAGAATTAGTGGGGTGGAAGAATGCGAGTAAAGAGCTTAGTTCGATATGATGATGCAAACTATCATATTCGTATGAACGTGGGCGACATAATGGATATGGATAAAACTTGGGGCGAACAAATGAAGGCTAAAAATTATGTAGCCGAACTGGGAACTACTGAAGCTATTGAGCGGATTCCGGTTTTTTTGAGTTACCCAAGACCTCATCAAAAGGCACAAGTTACTTTTATCAATACTATGAGGAAATTTATACTAACCAAAACCAACTTAAATCCTAAAACATTAGGAGTGACAGACTTTTACCTCGGTCCACCACTACAGTCAATCAAAAATATGATGGATGAGTGCAAAGGACTAATTGTAGTCGCTTTCAAGCAAACTAAAATTATTGAGGGCATATTAAAAGCAGACAGTGACATAGAGGTTTCATCAGATAAAATAAAAAATTGTTGGATAACAAGCCCATATTGCCACGTTGAACCAGCAATGGCACTACAAATGAACCTTCCAATGTTTATTTTGCGAGAAAAGGGTATTATTAAAGATGGTGTTTTCTATGATGGGAGCATCGGCTCTTTTATTTCAGAAATTGATTTGATTAACTCACCGACTAATTATTTTCAAGAAGCAACTTGGGAACAACTATTAGCTCAATTTGTGGCACAAGTAAATGACTTGGTGAAGCCCTTGTCAAGCTAACAAATTTTATTACTCAAACAGAAATTAAGAGGGGGTAGCCTTATTGCAAGAACTCCACTTCAAAGAAGAAAACAAGGTGTTTTATTACCGTGTAGGCGCAATCATTATTGAAGATAACCATGTGTTAATGATAAAAAACGATTCTGTGGATTATCTTTACTCCATCGGCGGGGCGGTGAATCATGGCGAAACTGCCGAAGAAGCTGTATTGCGCGAGATACAAGAGGAAACAGGCGTAGATTATGAAATCGAACGCCCCGTTTTTGTGTATGAAAATATTTTTAGTGAAAACGACAAAAATTTTCATGGAATAGAACTGTTTTTCTTGATGAAGCCACGAGGTACAAGAGAAGGGCTTGTGTGCAAATCCAACGGCATGGATGGCGCAAAAGAATCCTTGCATTGGTTGCCACTAAATGAAATGGCAAAGATAGAGTTATTTCCTGAGTTTTTCAAAACAAGGTTACACAGTTTACCAAGCGGCATAGAAATGATAAAAAGACCACCAATTATAGAATTGAGCGAAGCCGATATTGCAACAATGCCCCCAAGTGGGCTCGTTACTAACGAAAGCAAGTCTGGCGAAAAATTAGCCTTGTTTCTCTCGCTATTTTCAGGACGTACTGACGTTTTTGCTAGAAGATGGGAGAATCTAAAGACTGGAAAAACAGGATATTCTCCTGCCTGTGCTAACTTTTGGCAATTTTCTTGCCCAAAAAGAAATGGGAGCAAGGTGAAGTGTAGCGAATGTTCGGCACAGCGATTTATTCTATTCGATGAAAACATAATAAAAGAACATTTGCTAGGCAAACAAATAATTGGTGCTTACCCGATGTTACCTGATGAAACTTGCCGTTTTCTAGCCTTTGATTTTGATGCGAAGGTATATTCGCCTGATGATTTACGGCGTGATGTTTCCGCTATTCGTGAAGTTTGCACGGATAACGATATTAGCATGGCTGTAGAGCGTTCACGGTCTGGGAAAGGGATTCACTTTTGGATATTTTTTGTTGACCCTATTCCCGCAAGCGTAGCACGAAAATTTGGAAGTAGTGTAATCACAAGTGCAATGAATAAGCATCACGGAATATCTTTTAAGACCTATGACCGCCTTATTCCAACCCAAGACAGCCTACCAAAAGGCGGTTTTGGTAACCTGATAGCCTTGCCACTGCAAAAAGAACCTCGCCAAAACGGCAACAGCGAATTTATAGACGAAAATTTCATTTCATATCCCGACCAATGGGGCTATTTATCGCAAGTGAAACGATATACATTGCAGGAGATAGAGCAATTTATTCGTAGGCTTGCACCAACAGGCGAACTTGGGCAATTAGCATCGGCTTCTGAAGCAGAAGAAATAAAACCTTGGGAAACTAAGAAAACTGATGCAACCCCGACTTTGAAAAAATTCGATTTGCCAGCCATTATTGAAATAGTGCGAGCAAATATGTTGTATATAAAGAAGGACGGCTTCAAAAGTCCTGCCCTCAATGTATTATACTCGTTAAACTTACAAAAAGCCTGACATTATGATAAAATAACGCTATGGCATACGATAATAGATATAGAATGAGAGCGGTTGAATATCGTAAAGAGGGGAACACG
>Ga0209755_10002671_pt1 | contig 23968 bp, 12 predicted proteins | sample TergutCo191P1_FD_187301 | JGI IMG/M metagenome (GOLD analysis project Ga0209755, IMG submission 187301) | Cornitermes sp. P1 segment gut microbial communities from Petit-Saut dam, French Guiana - Co191P1 (SPAdes) (version 2) | ecosystem: Host-associated > Arthropoda: Insects > Digestive system... | reverse complement strand
AATGCCCGGAGGGCGAGAAAGCGCGGGCCGCAGGCCCAGGAGAAAACAACGCCCGAAGGGCGAAAAGAACCCTTTCAAAAAACGGCCCGGGCCGCAGGCCCAAAGAGAACAACGCCCGGAGGGCAAAAACATGCCGGGCCGCATGGCCCATAAAGACATTTCTCAGTTAAGAGGCCCGGGCCGCAGGCCCAGAAGAGAACAACGCCCGGAGGGCAAAGAGAAACATTTCAAAAAATGGCCCGGGCCGCAGGCCCAAAGAGAGCAACGCCCGGAGGGCGAAAAGAAACATTTCAAAAAAAAGCCCGGGCCGCAGGCCCAAAAAAACATTCTCAGTTAAAAAACCCCGCCCCAATGGGCAAAAAGAGGGCTGTGCAAACGGGGCCAAGGGGCTAAGCTGGGGGAAAACCACCCGAGGAGGGGCCCCATGGCGGACACACATATGGAGTGTTTGTTTTGCAAAGCAGTACGCGGCGAGTTGCCGGTGAAGAAACTCTATGAGGACAACGAGGTATTGGGTTTTGCCGACGTGCGCCCGCAGGCGCCTTTGCATGCGCTGTTTATTCCCAAACGCCACATTGCGAGTGTGGACGCGCTGACGGAAGCCGACAGTGGGTTGGTGGGCAGGTTGGTGTGGGCGGCTGCGCAGCTTGCACGCCAACAAGGCTATGCGGAGGACGGCTACCGCCTCATATACAACTGCAACGCCCACGGGGGACAAACCGTCTTCCACCTCCACCTCCACCTGCTGGCGGGGAGGCCCATGGCTTGGCCTCCCGGTTAGGCTTTGCAAATGCCCACCCCAAAGGACAAGGCGCTTGCCAGGTGGGGGAATTTTGACAAAAACTTCGGTTTTATGGTGGGTTGCTTGTTGTGTGGCAAGAGGCCACCTCGGAGAAACCCCAAGGGGGACCCCGCCCTCCGCCTTCTCCTCCTTTGTGGGCATACACCCCAACCGTTGCTTTCAAGAAAAACCCCTCCGCACAATCTCCATTTATTTTCAGTGGTGAAGTTATTAACATAGAGTTTTACGCTGCTCGCTGTCTTCATACAATACCACAACCGTTGCTTCACCGTCCCCAACCTGCCCCAGAAAAAAGGAGTTGTTTTCACAATGACTACCACCACCACTTCCCTCACCAACAACCAGCATTTACTCAAATGGGTTAACGACATGGCGGCCATGTGCGAGCCGGACAATGTCCTCTGGTTGGACGGCTCTGACGCAGAAAACAAACGCATGGTTGAGGAGGCTCTCGCCAAAAAAGTGTTTTTGCCACTCAACGCAAAAAAACACCCCGGCTGCTATTTGCACCGCTCCAACCCCAATGACGTTGCTCGCGTGGAGCACCTCACCTTCATTTGCTCGCGCAACAAAGAGGACGCCGGCACCACCAACCATTGGATGGCGCCCGAGGAGGCCTATGCCAAACTCAAACCCCTCTATAAAGCCTCCATGAAGGGCCGTACCATGTATGTCATCCCCTATGTTATGGGGCCTCTGGGCTCCGTACACTCCAAAGTGGGCATTGAGTTGACGGACAGTGTTTATGTCGCCCTCAACATGCGGCTTATGACGCGCATGGGCAAGGCCGCGTTGGAATTCCTCGGGGACAAGAATGACTTCAACCGCGGCTTGCATTGCACAGGCGACGTCAACCCGGAGCGCCGCTATATTTGCCACTTCCCCGAGGACAACACCATTTGGTCCTTCGGCTCCGGCTATGGCGGCAACGCATTGTTGGGCAAAAAATGCCTCGCACTGCGTATAGGCAGTTATTTGGGGCGTACAGAGGGGTGGATGGCGGAGCACATGCTGATTCTCGGCGTCGAAAACCCCAAAGGCGAAACCTTCTATGTGGCAGCGGCTTTCCCTTCAGCCTGCGGCAAAACCAACTTTGCGATGATGGTGCCGCCCAAAGCTTTTGCCGGGTGGAAAATATATACGGTGGGGGACGACATTGCGTGGCTTCGCGTCGGCGAGGACGGACGCCTGTGGGCCGTCAACCCTGAAAACGGCTATTTTGGTGTGGCCCCCGGCACCAACTATAGCACCAACCCCAACGCCATGCATTGCGTGGACAAGGACAGCATATTTACGAATGTGGCGGTGACGGAGGACGGCACCGTATGGTGGGAGGGCATGGACGGTGAGGTGCCGGAGGCGTTGACGGACTGGCAAGGCCGCCCGTGGAAAAAAGGCTCCACCGAAAAAGCCGCCCACCCCAACAGCCGGTTTACGGCGCCGGCCAAAAACAACCCCGTCCTCTCCAAACATGTGGATGACCCCAAAGGCGTCCCCATTTCCGCCCTCATTTTCGGCGGACGCCGCAGCAACACCGCCCCCCTCGTGTTGGAGTCCTTCAACTGGGCGCACGGTGTTTTTATGGGTGCAACCTTGGGCTCTGAAACCACCGCTGCTGCAACAGGCCAAGTGGGTGTTGTCCGCAGGGACCCGATGGCCATGTTGCCCTTCTGCGGCTATAACGTGGGCGACTATTGGCAACACTGGCTGGACATGCAGTCCAAACTGAAAAACCCGCCCCGCATTTTCCAAGTCAACTGGTTTCGCAAAAATACCGACGGCAAATTCCTCTGGCCAGGCTATGGAGAAAACATGCGCGTCCTCAAGTGGATACTGGAGCGCTGCCAGGGCAAGTGCGACGCCACCGAAACCTTGTTTGGCTGGGTGCCCAAAGAGGGGCAACTCGAGTTGGAGGGGCTTGCCATTTCCCCTGAGGCCATGCGCGAGGTAACCTCCATTTGCCTGAAGGAGTGGAAGACGGAGTTGGAGTCCCAAAAAGCCTTCTTCGAAAGCATAGGCCCGCGTATGCCCAAAACTTTGGAGCTGATACGCCAGCAGTTGCTTTCCCTCCTCAGCTAGGCGGTGGAGGTTTGCTTCTTTCCCCCCTCCGGGAGGCGGTTGTGTGGGGTGCGCTTGGTTTGGGTGCACTTCGTTTGGCCTCCGGTAGGGGGGTGAGGAGGCCCCCCCCGGGGGGTGTGTTTATAGAAGGGCCTTGAGGTATTGCCCCGTATAACTCTGCTTCACCCCCGCCACCTCCTCCGGTGTCCCCTGGGCCACCAAATAGCCCCCCTTGTCGCCCCCCTCGGGGCCCAAGTCCACCACCCAGTCCGCACACCGAATAACGTCCAAGTTGTGCTCAATAACCAGGACGGTGTTTTGTGCTTCCACAAGCCGACTCAACACCCGCAGCAGTTTTTGAATGTCGTCAAAGTGGAGCCCTGTTGTGGGCTCGTCGAGAATATAGAGGGTTTTGCCTGTGGCGACTTTGGCCAACTCGCGTGAAAGCTTCAAACGTTGGGCTTCGCCGCCCGACAGTGTGGGGCTGGGTTGCCCGAGTTTCAAATAGGAGAGGCCCACGTCCTCAAGCGTCTGCAAAATACGCGCAATCTCCTTGTGCACCCCCAAAAACCCCGCCGCCTCCTGCACCGTCATTTCCAACATTTCAAAAACATTCTTCCCCTTATATTTCACACGCAAGGTGGCGTCGTTGAAGCGTTTGCCGCCGCACACCTCGCAGGGAACGAAGACGTCTGCGAGGAAATGCATTTCCACACGTTTGACGCCGTCGCCCTGGCAGGTTTCGCAGCGTCCGCCTTTGACGTTGAAGCTGAAGCGGCCCGGGGCATAACCAAAAGCTCTGGCCTCGGGCGTTTGGGCCAGCACCTCGCGTATGCTGTCAAAAACTTTGCTATAGGTTGCAGGGTTGGAGCGTGGCGTACGGCCAATGGGTTTCTGGTCAATGGAAACAACCTTGTCGAGGAATTGAAGGCCCCGCAACTCCTTGTGTGCCCCCACCACCGTCAAACTGTCATGCAGGTGTTTCATGAGGGCCGGCAGCAGAATGTTGTTCACCAGAGTGCTTTTGCCTGCCCCCGAAACACCCGTAATAGCGGTGAGAGTGCCCAAGGGAAACTCCACACTAATGTTTTTGAGGTTGTGCTCTCTGGCCCCCAGCAGTTGGAGTTTTTGCATAGGGTGGAGGGGGGAGCGCCTGCGGCTGGGGGTTTCAATTTTGAGGCGGCCGGAGAGGAAGCCGCCGGTGAGGCTTTGGGCGCAGGTTTGAATGTCTTGCAAGGAGCCTTCTGCGACAATGTGGCCGCCTGCTTGGCCGGCCTGGGGGCCAAAGTCCACAATATGGTCCGCAGCGCGTATGGTTTCTTCGTCGTGCTCCACCACCAAAACGGTGTTGCCCAAGTCCCTCAGTTGCTTCAGCGTTGCCAGCAAACGTGCATTGTCGCGTTGGTGCAAACCAATGGAAGGCTCATCCAATATATAAAGTACCCCCGTCAACTCGCTGCCCATTTGTGAAGCCAGGCGAATGCGTTGCCCCTCTCCCCCGGAGAGTGTGGCGGCGCTCCTGTCCAGGCTTAAATAGGAGAGGCCGACGTTGCATAAAAATTCCAGGCGGTGGCGTATTTCTTTGAGCAACTCCTGCGCAATGGAGGTTTCGTGTTTGGAGAGTTGAAGTTTTTCCAAAAACGCTTTGGCCTCCTCAATGGACAAGCGTGTTAACTCGCTGAGTTTCATTTCATGGAGTTTCACGGAGCGGGAGGAGGGGTTGAGGCGCTCGCCATGGCAACTCTGGCAGGCTTTGTTGCTGAAAAAGCGCATATAATATTGCCGCATCAACTCGGAGCCGGTGGCCTTAAAGCGACGCATGAGCATGGGCAATATGCCCTCCCACGTCTGCTCCCACTGCCCCCAGGAGGCATGTTTGACGCGGAAGGACTCGCCTTGGCTCCCTTCCAAAAGGAGCGTCCGTGTCTTTTGGGGGAGTTTTTCCCACGGGCAGTCCAAGTCAAATTGGAAGGAGCGCGCCAGGCTTTCTATGAGTTCAGCCGTCCAACCTTCGCCTTTGGACATGGAGGTGGCCCATACTTCCACGGCCCCCTCACGTATGGAGAGTTTTTTGTTGGGGATGATGAGCTCCACGTCCATTTCAGGTTTGGTACCCAGGCCATTGCACTCGGTACACATGCCCAGGGGGTGGTTGAAGCTGAAGCGGGCTGGACTTAATTCAGGAAAGGAGAGGCCGCAGCGGTGGCATGCGTTGAGCTCGCTGAAGACGCGGTCCCCCCCCCCCTTCTCGTCGGTGAGCACCAGAGAGCCCTTCCCCTCGCGCAAGGCCGCCTCCACCGAGTCCGCGAGGCGCTCCCCTATTCCCTCGCCCATAATAAGACGGTCTATGACGAGAAGAATGTCGTGTTTGTGTTTTTTGCTGAGCGCAAATTTCTGCTCCAAAGAAACCAATTTGCCGTCAATGCGTGCGCGTACAAACCCCCGTTTGAATGCGTCCTGGAGCAACTCTTTGAATTCCCCTTTGCGTTGCTGGACAAGTGGCGCCATCAACTGGAATTTTTGTCCCGCAGGCAATTTGAGAATTTCATCCGCAATTTGCTGGGCACTTTGGTTGCTGACGCGCTGGTTGCAGTTGGGGCAATGTTGGACGCCCAGCGAGGCATAGAGTACACGCAGAAAGTCATGAATTTCAGTGACAGTACCCACCGTGGAGCGGGGGTTGGAGGAGGCGGCCTTCTGCTCTATGGAGATGCTGGGGGAAAGTCCGCGAATGCTGTCATATTTGGGCTTTTCAAGCTGCCCCAGGAACTGCCTGGCATAAGCGGACAGGCTTTCCACATAGCGCCGCTGCCCTTCTGCATAGAGGGTGTCAAAGGCCAGGCTGCTTTTTCCACTCCCAGAGACGCCCGTGAAAACGACAAGCTGGTATTTGGGTATATGGAGGGAGATGTTTTTCAGGTTGTGCTCCCTCGCGCCTTTTATTTTGAGGTATTCATGTTTCTGCATGCGAAGCTGGCATACAACCCTCTGTTGCCGTACCCAAAACTTTTTGTGGGTGCCTTATTTTCTTTGAAATGTGGTGAAAGAAGCGCCTAAGTCAGTGCAAATGGCGCGCAAGGGGGGGGGCGTCGAGGCTTGGCCATTTTTGAGTTTTCAATGTTTTTTAGGTTTTTGACAGGAGGTTTGTTGTGAGAGTTGGGTGCTTTCTAAGCGTAGCCCTGGCTGTTGCTTTGGGAATGGGGGGGTGCGAGGGCTGTTTGAAGAAGCCAGAAGCACCCGAAGCCGGGGTGGAGGCTGTTGCTTCTGAGAAAATACCTATGGAGGTGTTGGAGCCTTTGCCTTTGCCGCCTGTGTTGGAGGGGATGCAGGCGTCAACGCTCACAGAGGAGGAGGCGTTGGAGGTGGTGGCAAGCAACTCTGAAAATATGGAGGACCAATTTGGGCCGACGGTTGTTTTTTCGGAGCCTGTGCAGGTTTTGGATGGGGGGCCCATTTTGGTGAACGGCCAGCCTTTTGCTTCGCTGGAGCCCCAGTTGGAGGGGGAGTGGTGGTGGTTGGGCTCCACCACCGCAGAGTTTGTGCCCTCAAAGCCCCCCATGTTGTCGACAGAATACACGGTACGCATTCATGCAGGGTTGAGGGCGTTGAATGGGGCAGAACTCAAAGAAGAATATGTTTTTGTTGCACAAACTGAGCGTGTCCGTTTCCTTTCACTTTCCCCTGAGGCGAACCATGCGCGTTTGGCGCTGTCTCCCAAAATAGAGTTGGTTTTCAGCCAGGCGGTGGACGAGAAGCAGTTGTTGGAGAGGGCTGTGCTGAAGCAGAGTGGGGAGGATATGCCCATTCCGTTGTGGCTTGAGGAAAAGTTTACACAGAAAGAGCGCCTGGAGAAAGCGCGGGAGGAAGCCAAGGCGCGAGACGAATTCACGAACTATTATGACAAGGAGCTGGAAAAAATCTCCGCGGCCGATTTGCGACAAACAACCTATGTGTTGACGCCTGTTCGCCCTCTTGGGTTAGAGCGGGAAATTCATTTTTCAATGTCCCCCATTCAAGCGGCGGAAGGCGTGTTGCAAACCGAAGAAGGTGTGCAGAGCCAGTGGCATACCCATGGGCCTTTGCGAGTGGAGAAAGTGGACATAGCCTCCGCGACAGGGCCACTCCATATTTTTTCAAGCAACTGTCTGAACGAAGAGTCTCTGAAAGAAAAACTCAAAACCATTCCGCCAGTGAAGGTGTCCGGCAGTTATTGCAACACATATGGTGGCACACAAACAGTGGTTTATGCCGATTTTGCGCCAGGCACCTCCTATGAGATACGGTTTGAGAAGGGGTTGAGGGACGAGTTTGAGCAGGAATTGGAGGCGGATTTTGTTGCTCATGAAACGACAGCCGACTTAGCGCCCTCCCTCAGTTTGGGTGGCAACAACGCGCTTATTGAGTTGAGCCAAATTGCAAAAGGCCTTCCGCTCTCCTTCCAAAACCTTGAGCGTGTGGAGATGCAGGTTTGGCGACTGAGTGCCAAAGAGTTTATGCGTGTGCATCATTCTCTCGAACGGACTGATCAAAACAAGTCCACGGTAGCGAAGCTATTGGGAAGGGGCCCTGACATACAAAAGTCCCTCAACCTGAAGGCTGCTCGAAATGTCCAAGCCTCTCACAACTTGAATTTGAAAGAGTTTTTGAAGGAACCTCAAGAGGGAGGGTTTTTCTGGGTACATGTGGATGACCCGAGCGATTCTTCAAAGAGACGAACATCCACCCTGGTGCAGGTGGCGGATTTTGTCGTGCATGCGAGAATAGGCAATGCAAGCTCTCTGGCGTGGGTGACGAGCATGCAAGACGCGCAAGGCATTGCGGATGCCGGCATTCAGTTATTTGACAAGGACGGTGGATTGCTTTGGGAGGGGGCAACGGACAAGCAAGGGTTGGTGTCCATGCCGGGGTGGCAAGCGCAAGTATTGAAGAAGGGGGGGGGGGCCTCCAAGCTGGAAGACGAGGAGCTTTTTGTGGTAGCGGAGAAGGGGGGGAAGGTAGCGCTAACAAGCACCCGTTGGCAGATGTTTTCTGCGTGGCAGTTTGGCCTGAAAGAGGGTTGGATTTCGCGAGATGTTGAGCCGCAAGGGGCCATGTTTACCGACAGGGGGATATACAGGCCAGGCGAAGAGATACACGTGAAAGGTGTTATACGCACCGTTGAGCTTGGCGAGTGGAAGATACCCCAAGCGGGCACGCGGATGGAGATAAAGGCCCGATGTGGAGACGGTGAAAATTTCATTTGGCAGAAGGAGATTGAGCTGTCTTCTTTTGGCACTTTTTCCGTCAAGGAACGTATACCCAAAGACGTTCCTTTGGGCACGTGTTGGGTTTTTGTTGTTGAGGACAAGAGGCGTTATGCGAATACTTCATTCTGGGTTGAGGAATACCGTGCGCCGAAGTTTTCTGTTGTTTTGACGCCGGGCAAGAAGGAATTGCTGATGCAGGAGCCTTTGGATGTCAAAGTGGACGCTCGCTATTATTTTGGCTCCCCCATGTCCGAAGCGCCTTTGAAGTGGAATGTGTTTAGGAGCCCCAAGCCTTTGTGGTTTGAGCAGATGCCTTCTTATGTTTTTGGAGAGAGGGCCAGCTATTGGGAGGAAAGCGGGAGGGGTGGTGGCAGCGAGAAGTCGACGCGGGTAGCTTTTGGGAGTGGCAGAATAGGCAAGGGGGGGGGCTATACCATTGCGCTGCGCTCCATAGAAGCGCCCAAGGAGAGTGCCTACACCTACAGGGTTGAAGCTTCGGTCACGGACGTAGACAGGCAAGCGGCGGGGGGGGATACGCAGTTTTCCATATTTCCCTCGGCCTATTTAATAGGTTTGAAGACCCCCCCCACCTACTCGCGGGCGAACAAGCCCACTGAGGTGAGCGTCATCATAACCGACACCAAAGGCAAGCCCGTGGCAGGCAAGCCGGCAGAAGTTTGGCTTAGCCGTGTGGAGTGGAAGTTGATTGAGCAGAAGGATGTGACGGGGGGCTACAGGGCACTCAGTGAGAGGCAGGAGGTGGAGGTGAAGCGTTGCAATTTGAAGCTGGGGATTTTGGGTGGTGTGTGTGCGTTTATTGCTGAGGAGCCTGGCTATTATATTGCGAGGGCGGAGGTGAAGGACGAGAAGGGGCGCATACACCGCTCTCAAGACAGCCTCTATGTTTTGGGCGAAGGATTTATTTCCTGGAGCCGAAACGAGGAGCAGACTTTGGAATTGGTGGTGGACAAGAAACTCTATGGTGTGGGCGACACGGCCCATATTCTCGTCAAGTCTCCCTACCCTGAGGCGACGGCATTGGTGGTGGTGGAGCGAGAAGGGGTGATGAGTCAGCAGGTGGTGCAACTGAAGAGCTCCCTGCACGAGTTGGAGATTCCCATAACGGAGGAGATGATTCCCAACGCTTTTGTCAGCGTATTGGTGATGCGTCCGCGGATGATGAAGGGAGGGATAGAGCCCGGGGGTGGGGCGGGGCGTCCAGCAATACATATGGGGCTTATTGAGTTGAAGGTTGAGAAGAAGCAAAAGCGCCTGACGGTTGTCGTGAAGACAGGCAAGCCGACATACAGGCCGCAGGAAGAGGTGACGGTGGATGTGGAGGTTTCCGACTTCAAAGGCAGTGCGGCGGATGCGGAGGTGACTCTATATGTTGTAGACGAAGCGGTGTTAGCGCTCACCGACTACAAGACGCCGGACATTATTGAAAGCATATATAGCGAACGTAAATTGTCCACCGTGTTAGCGGAGCCTTTGTTGAATTTGGTTTATAGGCGGGCGCAGGAGGAAAAAGGTGAGGACGAGGGAGGAGATGGTGCTCAGCTGGTGAGCAAGGGGATAGCGCCCCGGAGCGAGTTTAAGACGACTGTCTACTTCAACCCCAGTGTATTGACGCGCAGCGGCAGGGCGCAGGTGAAATTCAGGCTTCCTGGCAACATGACGAAGTTTCGAGTGATGGCTGTGGCTGTTGGAAAGGACAGCCGGTTTGGAAAGGGTGAGGCACACTTTCAAGTGAACAAGCCGTTGTTGGCGCAGCCGGCGTTGCCGAGGTTTTTGAGGATAGACGACGAGTTTGAGGCGGGCGTTGTCATTCATGTCACGGACGCAGCGGTGGGCAAGGCAGAAGCGACGGTAAGGGCCCAAGTCCAAGGTCCCATACAGTTGTTGAGAGGGGAGAGTCGCAAGAAGGTTTCCATTATAGCGGGCAAGCCCCAGGAAGTACGTTTTCGTTTTTTGGCATTAGGAGAAGGGGATGCAAAGTTTATATTTCGTGTAGAGAGGGGGAAGGAGAGCGACGGAGTGGAGCAGGAGCTCTATGTGGAGAAGGCGGGAATTCCCCAGGCCTATGCAATCTACGGGGAGATAGACAGTGGCAACTCCGAGGAGTTGATGAAGAAGGTGGAGGGCATGAGGTTGCCCGAGGGCGTATTGGAGAGTTTTGGAGGTTTGGACGTGCAGCTTTCTTCGACGGCCATGGGCAATTTGGAAGAGGGCTTCAAACAACTTGTCCAATACCCCTATGGGTGTGCGGAGCAACGTGCTTCCAGGTTAATTCCGTTGATTGCGCTGCGTGAGATTGCGGGCCTTTTCAAATTGCCGTGGCCCAAGAAGGGGGATGTTGCTTCTGAGTTAACGTCCATTTGGAACCGTTGGCGTGCGGACGAGCCGAGTTTGCGCAAAAATGCACACCCGGACTTTATCATTCAGAAGAATGTGGATGAGTTGTTGAGTTTGCAGGGTTTGGATGGAGGTTTTCATTATTGGCCGAGCGCCCATTGCTCCAGCCCCTGGGTGAGCAGTTTTGTAACACTCAGTTTATGGAGAGCGAAGGAAGTGGGCTTTGCGGTTTCTCCTGAGAAGTTGCTTCAAACCGAAAAATACCTGGAAGCGGTTTTGGGTGGGCGTATTGCAGACTGTGGTTATTGGCGAGCGGACATAGAGGCGCGTGTCATGGCGGCCTATGTATTGGCGCGAATGCAAAAACCCAAACCCAGCTATTACTCGGAGCTGTTGGAGCAAAAGGACAAGCTGTCAGCTTTTTCAAAAGCTTTGTTAGCACATGCCATGTGGATTGGAAAAGGAGAGCGTCCTTTGGCAGAGAAGTTACTCAATGAGTTGTTGTCGAAAGCGCGAGAGACAGCGAAAACGGTTTATATTGAAGACAGCCGGGACTTAGAAAGTTTCTTCGGCTCTCCTGTCCGAACGACGGGAGCTGTTTTGCAAACGTTGGCCGTGGTTTCTCCCCAACACCCCTATGTGACAAAAATGGTGCGTTATTTGGCGGAGGATTCTCGGCGCAGCGATGGCTCGTGGAGCTCAACGCAAGAAGCCTCTTTTGCTCTCATGGGTTTGGTGGACATATTGCGTCAGAAGGAGGGGAAGGAGCCAAATTTTGTCGCCCGGACACTTTTGGGAGACGACGCTGTTTTGAAAAAGGTGTTTAAGGGCAGGAGCCTCAAAGCGGAGAATGCACAAATTCCGATGGAGAAATTGTTGAAGTCCGGTGAGGCAGGGGACTCGAAAAACCTTGCTTTCGAAAAAGAAGGCGCAGGCGTCCTCTATTATTCCGCGCTCCTCAAATACATGAGCAAACAGTTGCCAGAAACCCCGATGGAACGTGGCATTTCTGTGCAACGTTGGTTTGAGCCTGGAGACAAAAAACTTCAACTGAAGAAGTGTTGGGCAGGAGACAGGGTGCGTGTTGTTGTGCGCGTGGCCACCCGCCAATTCCGGAATTTTGTAGCGATAGAAGTCCCTTTGCCTGCAGGACTGGAAGCCATCAACACCTCACTGGCAACTTCCGCCGGGTTGACGGAGCCGGAAAACAACCGCCCTGGTTGGGAGTCTCCTTTCAACCACGTGGAAATTCGAGACTCGAAGGTGGTGTTGTTTGCGGATGAATTGTTTCCGGGAACCTATGAATACCGCTTTTGGGCGCGTGCGACGACTATTGGAAAATTTATTTTGAAACCGGCAATGGCTTCTCTCATGTACCAACCCGACGTATGGGGAAGCACCGCCGGCTCCGTTTTTGAAGTGTTGCCTTCGGGTGCCCAGCCTTGAGTCCCCGCAGCGCCCATATTCCACCGTGTTTTGAGTTTGCTGATGTCCGCAACAACTCCGCGTGCATTTGCCCAGAAGAATGTGCTAGGCCGACGACACATATGTCCACTTTCAGGCCAATTGCCCGAGGCGCATTTGCCGTCCAAAGCCCAAAGGGTGCCCATTCGCATACAAGCAGAAGGGGTTGAGGCCATAGAAGTATTGTTGGGCGGGGAGTGGGCGTTGACAATGGCAGTGCCGTTTTCCGGACAAATTCCAGCCAAAGCAGGGGCGCATGTGTTGAGCATTCGACAGAAGGGAAGCACAGAGGAGTTGGCGCGGGCCAACTTTGTTGTCAGACAGAGTGACTTATGAGCCTCCACCTATTCTCCACAGTTGAGCAATTGGAGCAGCGTTTGATGCAAGAAGCGCGCACGCAAGGGGCGGTTTGTGCGCAACACCATATGCTTTTAAGCCGCTTTATGGAACAGTGCATTCCCCTCGAGAAAAGGCGCATATGCTCTCCTCAAGAACAAACCCTCATTGCTTGGGAACTCATTCGCCGACACTCTGCAGAAAACAGAACACGAGAAGCCGACTTTCGCATTGCGCAACTGTTTATAGAGCAGTTGAAAAGCATTCGTCTGCAAGGTGGTTTGTTGGAGGAGTGGAGGCAGGTTGCTTCCAAACTGAAGGAGCAGACTTCGCTTTTGTGGTTTGCGGAGGTTTGGGAGGCATATGCTTCACTTTTGCCTGAGCGCTTGTTGATGGATGAAGAGGATGTGCTGTGTGCAGCCATTGACGAACTCAACAAAGGAAACATTCCAAAACAGCTTTGCCACAACTCCAAAGTTTTCATCCACAGCCTTGAGCAGACAACGCCTTTGGAGAAGCGGTTTTTTTTTGCTTTGGACAAAGCCCTATATTCCGCGGGTGTTGAACTTTTTTTAGAAACCCATGGAGTGGACAACCCGGAATTAGACGGGCTTGTCGACGAGCTGCACGCCGAGTTTGAAAAAGACGAAGAAAGCCCAAATGCCAATGTGAATTTAACCAGAAATGTTTTGGATTCCACTTCGCCTGCCTTTGAGTTGTGCAAGCATTTGTTTCGCGAGACATACTCAACAGAGGAGGCGCTGCCATGGAGTTGTTTTGTTGCACCCAACGTTTGCGCAGAGGTGCGAGAAACAGCAAGGCGCATTGCCCAACTGTTGAAATTTGGAGTTGCCCCCGAAGCCATAGCTGTTGTGTTGTGCACCGACGCGGCACTTGCGCATGCCATGTGGCATGAGTTGTCCTCCCACTCCATTCCCTCCCACATACAAGAAGAGGCGAAGCTGGTTTCCTGCACATTGGGAAATGCGGTTTTGAGTTGGCCGAAGTGGATAGAGGATGGTTTTCCGGTTGAACAGGCCCACCTGTTTTTTTCAAACCCACTTTTTGAAAAGACGTTTGTCCACCATGACGATGTGGGCATTTGCCTGCAACGAGCAGGCATTGGCCCTCACTCCAAACAAGAAAATTTGGACGCATATGTTGCCCGCCTCAGCCTCCTGCAAGAGAGTGAGCTTTCAAACAAAGCTTTTTTTGAAACACTCAAAAAACGTGTTGGACTTGCAAAAGAGGCGGCGAAACACATTCCCCAGGAAGGGACTTTTGAAGAAATGTTGGACAGTTGGCACTCAAGCCTTCAAAAACTCGGTTTGGAGTTGAATGCCTCAACAAAACCGTCTCAAGTTGAGCAAAACCTTTGCCCTTCGCATGTGCAGCCTCCCCCCAAACCATTTGAAAACCAACGCCACCGCAGAATGTTGGCCCAAGAAAATTCTGCAAAAGCTTGTTTCCGGCAAGCGTTGTTGGATTGGAAGCTGAGGTTGAAAACAACAAAAACCAACACTCAGCGGTTGACGCGCAAGGAATTTGCGGAGTGGGTTTTGACAGGTTTTGGCAACGAAACGGTGCGCACTCAGGAGCCGAAAACGGCAGGGGTGACAATTGCGCATTTTAAAGCCATGCGTGGCCAAAACTACAAACATGTTTTTTTCTTGGACATGACGGACAAAGCTTTTACGCCTTCCACAAAGCATGCGCTGACTCCCGAGGCACTCCAGCCCCTGGTGAATGCAAACAGTGGACGGCTTTTTTTCAGAACGCAGAGGGGAGAAAGCCTCCACAAACTCCCCGAAGACATTGTTTTGGGGCGGCGAAGTTTTGCACAGGCCGTTGTTTGTGCGACACAAAAGTTGTATTTTTCCTATTCCCTTGCGAAGCATAACGGCAGAGACGTTGTGCCTTCGGTGTTTTGGCAAGAGGCCTTGCGTATTTCCAAACAAACAGCCCCCCCCCCTGTCCAGACAAGCCGATTTTCCCAACAGTTGGACGAATGCATGACGGATGCTGACTTCCGTGGACATGTGGCCCAAAAAATTCGACGAAGCCTCTATGAATTGGAGCCAACAACGCCATGGGTTGAAATGCCGCTTGAGCAAGAGGGTTGGCTTGCAGAACTTTTGGAAAAAAGCAAAGCAGAGCGAGAACGTTTTTATTTCCAACGCGACAGGACACAAGAGGCGGGGGCCCATACGGGGAAGGTGTTGAGCCCCAAAACAGAAAAACACTTGGAGGCCCTCACCCAGCTTCCCTGGAACGCCTATGCTTTGGGGAAGTTGGGGGGGTGTGCCTATGCTTTTTTCATAGAGCACCTCCTAAAGGGAGAGGTTTTGGAGGATTTCAGAGCAGAGGCAGGGCCCAAAGCCAAGGGGATTTTGCTGCACCGTTGTTTGGCTTTGCTTGGAGAGGAGGGGGGCCTGCTGGGCCTATGGAAAGCGAGAGGGGAGAGGGGAAGTGAAGCCCGCCTACGCAAGAAGGCAGCGGAACTTGTGCAAGCAGCCCAAAAGGCGATGGAGCCCTCCCACCGTTTGCTGCACCCGGACTTATGGGCCTTATGTTGCGAGCAAGCGGAGGAGGAACTTTTTGAGCTTTTCAACTCCGCAAGCCTCTTCCCCTTTGGCGCCCCCTCCCAAACGCTTACGGAGTGGCGTTTTGAAGAGGCGACACATTTGGAAAGCAGCGGCGGTTTGGCTGTGCCGGCGCTCCATTTGACAGGCCGGTTGGATCGCCTGGACATTTTCGACGACAACTCCGTTGGCATTATTGACTACAAGCTGAGCAAGCGTGCCAGCAAAAACAAATACCGTGAAAGTTTGCTGCGCGAAGACTTTCAGTTGCTGCTTTACCTATTCATTTTGAGAAAAAAGGGGCACAACGCACACCGCGCCTCCTGGGTATTTATGCGCGAGAAGGCGCATTTTCTCCTCGAAGAGTTGCTAACCCGAGAAATGTTGGATGAAATATTGGAACAGGACTTGGCGACGCGCATTTCCCTGAAAGAGAAAGGGAAGCCGAACCTACTCAACCGCATAGAAGAATTGCTTTCCAAAGTGAAGGAAGGAAATTTTACGCCCAAACCCATAGACTGCAACCATTGCCCATACAAGAGGGCCTGCCGTCTGGTTGAGAGGGTGGCCACAGAGGTGGAGGTGGAGGGGTGAGCACACAAGAGGGGTTGTTTTCTCCGGCATTGGCGAAGTTGCTTCGCTTGGACTCCAATTTGGCATTGATGGCGAGTGCGGGCACCGGCAAAACCTACAACCTCATAAGCCTATGCCTTCACCTGTTGGCTGGAGCACGCAAACGAGGCCGCGTGCAACCCTCCAAACTCTGCCTTGTGACGTTTACGGACAAGGCCACAAAGGAGATGCAGCACCGCCTGGAGGGGCGGCTGAAGGCCTTGTGCGAAGGAGAAACGAAGGAGCCTGAGCTGGAGCACTCCCTGGAAGAACTGGGGTTGCCTTTCCCCTCTTTGGGCGAGTGGAAAAAAATATACGCACATTTGCCCTCCATGCAAATAGGAACTTTCCACAACCTTTGCCTCAAGCTGATTCAACTCACCACAAACGCCTCGTTGAGGGCCGAATTGTTGAATGAAGTGGAAGCCACCGCCTTGTTGGAACATTGCGTCTCTCAAACTTTGTTGAGTGCCCTAGAAAGCAAGCACTCTGCAGCACGCCAGTGGGTGAAGGAGGTGGGGTTTGGGAGCTTCTCCCGCCGCCAAGGCGTCGTATATGGCTTCGCAAAAACACTGGCCTCTTTGCGCGAAGAAGGGTTTTGTGCAAAGCAGTTGCGCCTGAATTCCCCGGAAGTTGTCCAACAAAAATTTCAGTTTGAGTTTCAGAAACTCTCTGCATGCACGGAAGCATTGTTGTTGCTTTCAGGCCAAAAGGAGAACCAGAAAAAAGCCATTGGCCGACTCAGAGGGGAGTTGTTGGAGACAGCCGAAAAATTACACCTCCTCGCTTTGGGCAATGCGGACACTTTGGTTTTATTGAGGGAGGCAAACGAGCGCTTTCGAAACTCCCGCAGCGCGGACATTCAACCCCTCAAACAAACCCTCAAAACACTCGAGTCCATTTATTGGGAGCAACAACTCCTTCCCATAGAGGAATTGGCCATTGAGTTGTTGGGGCAAGCAGAGTTTCGGTTTGAGCAAGAGTTATACTCAAAAAACAAAGTGGACTTCACCTCCTTATTAATTCGCTCCAGAGACGGGTTGAGAGATTTTCCCCAGCAACGTTTGGCTGCGCAGCGCCAATGGCAGGCGTTGTTGGTGGATGAGTTTCAGGACTGCAACCAACTCCAGTTGGAGTTGACGCTTTTGCTTTCAGAGAGGAGAGATGAAGTCCGCACGTTGGCCCCGCAGGAGGACTGGACACAAACATTGCCTTTGGAGCCGGGATTTTTCTGCGTTGTTGGAGACGCCAAACAGTCCATTTATGAATTCCGCGGAGCCGACGTGGGTGTTTTTTCCACACTGGCCAACAAACTCAAAAACGAGGGGGGAGAAGTTGGCTTTTTGAAAAACTCATTTAGGACGCAGGAGAGCCTCCTTCACTTTTTCAACGCATTTTTCCCCAAGCTGTTTGCACCCGTTGCCGACAGCCGCGACTTTGAAGTGCACTATAAAAACGAGGCAGACAAGCTGATGCCAACGAGGCCGGCTTGCACAGGGGGCCCCGCGGTTATTTGCCTGGAGGACTCGACACTCGACGAAGTTTCTCTGGAACAATGGCGCTTGAGAGACGCGGAGGCCATAGCAAAGGGCCTGAGTGAAATTTTCCAAAGAGAGCCATTGAAATACTCAAGTGTTGCCGTTTTGTTTCGGCGGCTCCAATATGCCCCCCTCTATTTGGAAGCCCTCCGAAAAGCCAACATTCCAGCCAAAATAATTCAAGGAACGGGTTTTTTTGGCGCACAGGAAGTTTTGGACATGCTCGGTTTTTTGACATGGCTTGAAGACGGGAGTGACTTTGTCTCCCAACTGGCCACACTCCGCTCCCCTTGGCTAGGGCTGAGTGATGAGACTTTGTTGTTGAAAAGCCTTTGGGAGGGCACGGAGAAAAACATAGGGCCACCAGAGGAAGAAGGCGAGGAGGAGGAGGTAGCCGAGGGAGCAGGCGTGGACCCATTCAAAACCCGTGGAGAAAGGGAGCGCTACCAAAAGTTTTTCAGCCTATTCGCCTGGCTGAAAAAGGAGAAACACAGGCTGGGCGTTTGGGACATTTTGCGCACCGCAATGGACGCGACGGATTTTTGCCAAACGTTGGCAAGTTTTGAAAACGGGGAACAAGCCCTAGCGAACATAGACAAGTTTTTGGAGATGGCTTTTGAGCACGACGCCAAGCACCCTGGGGACAATGCCGGGTTTTGCCAAAAAATGTGGCACGCCATTCACTCCGAGCAGCGAGAAATGGCTTTGGAAGTTGCCGACGAGGATTGTGTTTCCCTATGCACGGTGCACCAAGCCAAAGGACTCGAGTGGCCCTGTGTTATATTAGCGGACCTCAACGCCACCGCACCCAACGAGGGGGGGAGTTTGTTATTTGAGAGAAGTTTGGGGTTGGCCGTTTCCACCAAAGCCCTCTCGAGAAAAATAGAAAACGACTCGCAGAAGATGAAGGCCCTGCAAAAAGAATGGCGCCTTCGACGGCAAGCCGAAGCCAAGCGCCTGCTTTATGTCGCCATGACGCGAGCTGGAGACAAGCTTGTGTTGGGCCTGACTTCCTCTCCAAAAAATGAAAGTTGGGCGCACGCTTTCAACGAAATACTCAAGCCTCAGGCCACAGAAGACGCGCCTCAACCGGCTTTGGACGAGGCATTGAAAACCGAGCGCTGGGACATAGCCAACATACCCAAGAGGCCTTTTGCGGCATTGGCAAAAGAGGTTGTGCCGGTTGGCGAAGCAAACGCGAAGGCCATTGCGGACTGGAAAGCCCCCCCTCTGCCGCTCCCCCGAGAGGAAGTGGTTTTCTCCATAACGCAACTACAAGCGTTTGAGCGTTGCCCCCGCCGGTTTTTCCTCCAATACCATTGGGCAATAGACGCAGGCTTTCCAAAACAAATATTTCCACAGGAGAGGGCAAAGGGGAGGATGGGCCCCCGGGAGAGGGGAGAAGTGACCCACCGCCTATTGGAGCATATGCCTTTGGCCTGGCTAGGTGACGACAAAGCCGAGCGGCATTTGCAGGAATTGGCGGAGCGTTTGGGTTTGCCGTGGGAGGCGCAAATATTCCGTTGGCTAAAGGGTTTTGGAGCTTCAGAACTCGGAAAATTGTTTTTGAAAGCGGGGGAACAAGGCTTGCAAAGGGAGCTGCCCTTCATATGGGCCATAGGGGGTGAGGAGGCCCCCCCCCCTGGGGGGGTATTGTTTTTGCGTGGGCAAATAGACGCCCTCATAGAATATGAAGAAAACCGCCACCTCATTGTTGACTACAAAACAGGCACAACCGAAAACCCGAAGGCCCACGCACTCCAGTTGGCCTGCTATTGCGAAGCGGTACGCCGTTGGAAGCCTGGCACGCAACTCCAAGCGGCTGTTGTTTTCCTCGGCGGAGACTCACCCCAGTTGCACCCTTTGGAAGAGGGCGAGTTGGCCGCCTATGACGCTGCATTTTTAAGAAAAACGGCCATGCGCATGTTGGACGCAAGGGCGTCTAATGTTTGGCCAATGCGGGACTCTGAAGAATGCCGGGCCATGCAGTGCCCATATATTTCCTTCTGTTGCTGCCCCTGAATGCGTTATACAGGCGCCATGTCGAACGTCATTGTTATTGGCGCCCAATGGGGCGATGAAGGCAAAGGGAAAATAGTGGACTTGCTTACCGAGGAAGCGCAAGTGGTGGTGCGCTTCCAAGGGGGTGCGAATGCAGGCCACACGCTGGTAATAGGTGGCGAGAAAACCATTTTGCACCTCATTCCCTCCGGCATTATGCACGCGGGAAAAACCTGTGTTATTAGCAACGGGGTGGTGGTGGACCCGGCCATATTGTTGAGGGAAATAGAAGTATTTCGCAAGCAAGGGGTGTTGAAGCGGGCGGGGCAGTTGCTGCTTTCCGAGCGTGCCCACGTTATTTTCCCCTGGCACCACCAAATGGACATGTTGCGGGAGAAGTCCGCCAAGGACAAGGCCATTGGGACGACGGGGAAAGGCATAGGCCCGGCCTATGAAGACAAGGTTGCGCGCCGTGGCATTCGGGTTTTTGAGTTGCTTTCCCGGGAGCGGCTTTTGGCGAAGGTGTTGGAGCGCAAGGAAGAAATAAGGGACGAGCTTGTGCTTTTGGCGAAGAGGGCCCAAAGTCCGCTCCCCGAGTTGGACTTTGAGGAAGTGGTTGAGCGCTATGCTGCATATGGAAAGCAGCTGGCGGAATTTGTTACAGACACCTCTTTGTTTTTGGACGGGCAGCTGCGCCAAAATGCGCGCATTTTGTTTGAAGGGGCGCAGGGGACTTTGTTGGACATAGAGCACGGCACCTACCCCTTTGTGACGAGCTCCGCATGTGTTGCGGGGAATGCGGCCGTAGGCTCCGGTTTGGGGCCTTCGGCCATGGGGCGGGTGGTTGGAATTTCCAAGGCCTATACGACGAGGGTGGGGGGGGGGCCATTCCCAACGGAGTTGGGGGACGTATTGGGGGAGAAGTTGCGCAAGGAGGGGGCGGAATATGGCAGCACAACGGGGAGGCCGCGGCGTTGTGGTTGGCTGGACGCAGTGGTATTGCGCTATGCAGCGCGCACCAATGGGCTTTGGGGTTTGACGTTGACAAAGTTGGACGTGCTTTCAGGCTGGCCTCAGCTGAAAATATGTGTTGCCTATGAGGTGGCAGGGAAGCGCATAGAAGAAATACCGTGTGACATTGAAATATTGGCGCAAGCCAAGCCCATTTATGAAGAGCTTCCGGGCTGGACGGAGTCGCTTTGCCATGCACGCAAGTGGGAGGACTTGCCGCCCAATGCCCAGCAATACATACGCAAAATAGAGGAAGTCAGCGGCATTCCGGTGATGGGCATTTCCGTTGGTGCGGAGCGCAACGCAACCATTTTGTTGAAAAACCCTTTCAAAGCCTAGAGGGTTGTGCAGGGCGAGCGCTTTGCCAGGGTGCGGGTTATAAATATTTCATGAGTTATGCGAATGAAATGAGTACTCCGTCTACATGTGTTGACTGGGACGAGTTGCGAAGCAACTGTGGAGAAGACGAGGGTTTGGTGCGGGAGTTGGTAGAGGTTTTTCTTTCAGAGAGTCCTCAAATGTTGGAGGACATTCGCAGGAGTTGGAAAGTTGCGGACGCGGTGGCCCTCAAGCAGACGGCCCACCGTTTAAAGGGCTCCCTCATAAGCATGGGGGCACACAGGGCAGCCAGGTGCGCGCAGGTATTGGAGCAAATGGGTTATGAGGCCAAGCTTGAGGCAGCAGGGGAGGGAATGGTTGAGTTGGACAACCACATGGCAGCCCTTTGTGCAGAGTTGGTTTTGGTGACTCAAAGCATATAGGTGGTGTTTTTTTGGGCCTGCGGCCCGGGCCCTCTTAACTGAGAGATGTCTTTATGGGCCATGCGGCCCGGCATGTTTTTGCCCTCCGGGCGTTGTTTTCTTTGGGCCTGCGGCCCGGGCTTTTCTCTGAAACATTTCTCTTTGCCCTCCGGGCATTGTTCTCTTTGGGCCTGCGGCCCGCGCTTTTTCGCCCTCCGGGTGTTGTTCTCTCTGGGCCTGCGGCCCGGGCTTTTTTGCCCTCCGGGCATTCTGCCTCCGGCGGGGAACTTTTTGCTCGCCCAAAAAGTTCCTCAAAAACGGCTCCCTCCGGTGGCCCTGCGGGGCTTTCCGCTTCACTTCCGACCCCCTCCGGAGCTTCCCTCAACTCGCTTGCATCGGGGGGGGCCGGGGTGGCTCAGTGCTGAAACGAGAAACGCCTCAACCGTGCCATTTGAAGCCACCTCGAAATATACGCCTCACTTGCAACCCTCCTGAAGCCATCCGAAACAGCCTCGAAAAATACCCTTCACTTGCAACCCTCTTGGAGCTTTCCTCCTCCGCGCCCATCAGCGAGGGTCGCGGGACGCTGTGCGAAATATGAAGGGTGTCAGCAATGCTCTCTGCATTCAACCTCGTGTCTTCGACACGAGGCTTTCAAATAGCCTATATGCCAACTTTACATTACCTCATGTCAACCCACGGGTTGACAAAAAGCAATGTAAAGTTGACACTTCAACGGCATTATATAGCCGCCTGCTGAAAGCAGGCGGTTGGCCTCAAAAGTTGCTGCTGACACGCCCCAAGTTTTGCACAGTGTCCCGCGACCCTCGCTGATGGGCGCGAAGGAGGAAAGCCCCAAGAGGGTTGCGAGTGAAGGGTGTTTTTCGAGGCTGTTTCGGATGGCTCCAGGAGGGTTGTGGGTGAGGCATATTTTCCGAGGTGGCTTCAAACGGCACTGCTGACACGTTCCAAATTTTGCACAGTGTTCCGCGACCCTCGCTGATGGAGACAGGTGAGGAAAGCTCCAAGAGGGTTGCGAGTGAGGCGAAGAGCCCCGCAGGGCCACCGGAGGGAGCCGTTTTTGAGGAACTTTTTGGGCGAGCAAAAAGTTCCCCGCCGGAGGCAGAATGCCCGGAGGGAAAAAAAGCCCGGGCCGCAGGCCCAGAGAGAACAATGCCCGGAGGGCAAAGAGAAATGTTTCAGAGAAAAGCCCGGGCCGCAGGCCCAAAGAGAGCAACGCCCGGAGGGCGAAGAAAGCCGGGCCGCATGGCCCATAAAAACATTCTCAGTTAAATAAAACCCCGCCCGGAGGGCAAAAAAAGAATCTTTTTGAATTGCCCCCTCCTTAGGTTAGGTAGTCACCCTGTGGCCAACTTCGCTTTGGAACTCTCAAACGTCAGCAAACGCTTCGGCACCCACTGGGCACTCGCACACATTAGCTATGCCCTGCCCACCTCCCGCTCACTTCTCCTTACGGGACATAATGGCTCCGGAAAAACCACCCTCCTGCGCTTGCTCGCCACCGCCCTCCAACCTACTTTCGGCCAACTGCGCGTGCTGGGCTTTGAGGCCCAACACAATGCCCGCCCTATTCGCCAACACACCGCCCTCCTCTCCCATGCCAACTACCACTATGAGGAGCTCTCCGCGGAACAAAACCTCAAACTCCTCGCCCACCTCCTCGGCAAACCAGCCTCCTCCCTCCCCGCCCTCTTGGAGCGCGTCGGCCTCTCCTCTCGCAAACAAAACCCCGTACGCCAATTTTCCGCCGGTATGCGCAAACGCCTCGCCATCGCTCGCCTCCTCCTCAAAGCCCCCAAACTCGCCCTCCTCGACGAGCCCTTCGGTGAGTTGGACCCTTCCGGCATTGCTGACATGGAAAACCTTATTCGCGAGCTTAAAACCCAGGGCACCAGCCTCGTGCTGGCTACCCACCTCGTGGAGCAGGGCCTCTCCCTCACCGAGTCCCACCTCCACCTCTGCCAGGGACGCATTCAGGAGGCCTCATGAAAGCCGGCTTCTTCCAAAATGTTTGGGCCGTCCTCGCCAAGGACTTCCTCATTGAGTGGAAAACCAAGTCCCGCCTCAATGCCCTCGCCTTCTTCTCCATGGCTACCCTCCTCATGTTTTCCTTCGCCCTGGGCCCCAACGTCGACTCCAAAGCCGCCCACGCCGCCGCCTATATGTGGCTCAGCATCCTCTTCGCCAGCGTGCTCTCCCTCGGCGAGTCCTTCCGCATTGAGGGCGAAAACCACGCCCTCGAGGGCCTTCGCCTCGCACCCCTCTCCCTCCACGCCTTCTTCCTCGGCAAAACCATCGCCAATACCCTCCTCCTCTGGCTTTTGTCCCTCCTCGTCGTCCCCCTTACCCTCGCCCTCTATAATGTGGAGCTGGTGGACGGGGGGGGGCCCCCCCTCGTGGGCGTATTGCTGGGGGGAGCCGCCGCTATTGCCGCCCCCGGCACCTTCTATGCCGCCATTGCCCATAATGCCCGCTCCAAGGACATTCTCCTGCCCCTCCTCATGTTTCCTGTCCTCGTCCCCGCCCTCGTCGCCTCCGTCAAAGCCACCACCCTCCTCCTCGAGACGGACCCTATGCAAAACCTCTCCTCCTGGTGTACCCTCCTCGCCGCTTTCTGCTTGGTATATTGGGTGTTGGGTACTTTGCTCTTCCCCTATGTCGTCGAGGGGGACTAGACCGGTTTCAACCGGCCTAAACAGCCCCATTGGAATTGCCTATGTCTCCCAAACTGAGAAACCGACTCCTCGCACTCGGCGCCCTCGCGGCCGCCGGCGCTACACTCCTCTTCCTCACCCAAAGCAGCCTCGGCGAAAACCTCGTCTATTATTGGACGCCCAGCGAAATGCTGGCCCAGGGGGGCAAAGCGGTGGGGCCTACCATACGCCTCGGGGGTGTGGTGGAGGGGGGCTCCATTCGGTGGGACGGGCACACCCTCCACTTTCGCGTATGCGACAGCGAGAGTGTCCCCCAAAAAACCTGCGTCCCCGTGCAGGCCAGCCAGGTGCCCCCCCAAATGTTCCGCGAGCATATTGGCGTCGTCATTGAGGGTACCCTCAGCAAAAACACCACCTTCTCCTCCAAACGCCTTATGGTTAACCACTCCAACGAGTACCAGGCCCCCACGGCGGGCCACCCCCTCCCCAACTGGAAGGACTCCTTCTCCGAGGATACCCCCACCACCCCCCCCCCCCCCCCCCCCCCC
>Ga0209755_10002670_pt1 | contig 23973 bp, 25 predicted proteins | sample TergutCo191P1_FD_187301 | JGI IMG/M metagenome (GOLD analysis project Ga0209755, IMG submission 187301) | Cornitermes sp. P1 segment gut microbial communities from Petit-Saut dam, French Guiana - Co191P1 (SPAdes) (version 2) | ecosystem: Host-associated > Arthropoda: Insects > Digestive system... | reverse complement strand
AAAATGAGATTGTGATAAAAATAAATTAAATTTTGGAGGCGTTAAAATGGCGATGATAAATTGTCACGAATGCAATAGGAAAGTTTCGGATATGGCGCAGGCTTGTCCGGAATGCGGAAGTCCGGTTTCTGCCATTGTGAGTGCATTGAAAGTAAGGATTTATTATCCATCCAAAGCTTCATCAGGTTTTGGTGCCGTTTTGGAATCGTTAGATACGGCAGTAAAAGTTTCTGATGAATACGGCAATGAAATGGCTCGGCTAAAACCGGGGGATACATATACTTTTGCGGTGTCCGAACCGATAAAAATCGGATTAAGCAAAGGTTTGACAATTGGAAAACCCTCGGAAACGGTTTACCCGGGTGATGTTTATGAAATTAAATTTGGGATGTTGTTAAGCAACTTAAAACTTGTTAAGGTTGACAGCCTTTAACCCTAAAAAAAGAGGGCTGCGGACATCCGCATCGACGCAGGGGCGACCATTGACCGCCCCTGCGTCGATGCGGATGTCGCATCCAAAAAACAATCCGGTCGCACTATTGCGGGTCGAGTTGTTTTTATTGGCTATTTATACTTATTTTTGGGAAATTTGGAAATATTTAGGAGGATGCCCATGGCGGCCAGCATTACCAGCATGCTCGTGCCGCCATAGCTGATAAAGGGCAGGGGGATGCCGGTATTTGGGATAGTGCCGGTGACTACGCCGACGTTGATTATCACCTGAATGCTAATCATTGCGGTGATTCCGGCGGCGATTAGCGTACCGGCCAAATCGCGGGCGCGGATGGCTATCATGCAGCCGCGCCAGACGAGTATGCCAAAAAATAGCAATAAAAGCCCCGCGCCAAAAAGCCCCAGCTCCTCTACAATGATTGCGAAAATAAAGTCATTGTGCGCCTCGGGCAGATAGCGCATTTTTTGGTTTGAGTTGCCAATTCCCAGGCCAAATAGGCCGCCGGATGCTATGGCATAAAGGGATTGGATGGCGTGGTAGCCGTATCCGAGGGGGTCGCTCCATGGGTCGCGCCATGCGGCAAATCGGCTGGCGCGAAATCCATCCGACATAGCCAAATACGCCGCAATTCCGCCAGCGGCAGCCCCCGCCAGCCCCAGCCATCGCCAGAAAAATTTGCTGGCCAAAAAAATCATGGCCGCGCCAATTGCCGCGATAATCAAAACCGTTGAAAAATTGCGCCCCAAAGCCACCAGAGCGCAGGGAATGCCGATAATTATGGCGCAGCCCAAAAGCCCCTTTACGGTATCGGTGCGTTTGCGGTCGCCGGCGATATAATGCGCCAAAAACAGGATAACGGCGATTTTTGCGATTTCCGATGGTTGAAACTGAAAACCCAGCCCGGGAATCCGAATCCAGCGCGTACCGCCGCTAACCTCGTGCCCAATAACCAAAGTCGCCGCCAAAAGGAGATTTGCAATGACATAAATTGGCAATGCCATTTTCGCCAAAAATCGATAGCCCAAAAAGGCGCGTCCGCCGTCTTTTGGCCCCATGCCATTTGCCAAAACAAAAAGAGCCACAAACCCCGCCGCCGCGGCGATTGACTGCATTATCAAAAACGAAAATATGCCCCCCTCGGTTTGGGTCGCGGAAAACTGGCTGGCCGAAAGCACCATCACCAGCCCAAAACCCACCAAACACAGCACCGTCACAAACAAAATATGGTCATATTCCCGCATCTTTATTATCCGAACAGGATTCAGCCACCGCGATTCCCGCGCCGCCTCGCCCGATTCCCGCCGCGCCCGCGCCGCATCCCGCCCGCGCCGCCGCCGCTCCTGCTCCCTCTGCTCCCGCAGCTTGCCAATATCATTCACAGTAGACATTTTCTCACCTCACTAATACGTATCAATCCCAATCAATATCATCATGGTTAATCCCGCCGCCATGGGCAAATTCCCGCCGCGCGCGAGCAATATCCTCAATATCCTCGTCTGACAAAAAATCATCAGGCGCTAGCATAATTTTTACCATCTCCAAAATCAACACCTGCCTATTCTCCGGCATTTGTTCAACCATTTCGCCGATTTGTTGAGCTATCGTCATTGGTCACACCCCTTTGTAAACATCCCCTCGCGGGGCGATTTTTTCAATAAACAAATTCCCTGAATCATCGTAATAAAACAAAATTCGCCAGCCGCCTATGCGCAGACGGCTCGTTATTAGCCCTGACTTATTTAGGCGTTTAACATTACCCTTTGGCAACAGTTCTATGGCGGATTTAACTCTGTTTTTACTAGGTTTATCCATTTTGCTAATTGCTTTTGCGGCTTGGTTTGAATAAGTAATTCTCATAATTATGCTCCTTGGCAATAGGTTTTACTATATATTACAATTTCATTACAATTTCCTTAAACGCACGCCCGCGCTGTTCAAAATTATCAAACATATCAAAACTGGCGCAGGCCGGGGATAATAATACGCAATCGCCAGATTTTGCCATTTTGGCCGCGTCGGCAATAGCGGCGGGTAGATTGTCGGCAAAGCTGATATCGGCAAACCCGCTGGTGGCGCAGACTTGAGCGATTTCATCCGCCGCCTCGCCTATTAAAATGGCATGGCGCACCCGCCCATGCATATTCGCCGCCAAATCCGCAAAATCCTGGTCTTTGCCCACGCCGCCGGCGATTAGGATAATTTGGCCGTCCATTGCCAAAATCCCCTTTATCGCCGAATCCACATTGGTCGCCTTGGAATCGTTGTAAAACCGCACACCGCCCATCTCTCGCACAAATTCAATCCGATGCTCAACCTGCCCAAAATCCCGCAAACCCGCCGCTATCAGCTCGGTGGAAATTCCGGCGCAAAGAGCCATCGCCGCGGCGGCCATAGCGTTTTCGATATTATGCCGCCCGGGAATAGGCAGCTCGTCAGCTTTGATAATAATTTCACGCCGCCCATCCCAATTTATAGCTATAAATTCGTCCTCCAAATAAACCCCCTCATCCAGAGGCTGCATAGAAAATCTGCAAACCCGAGTGCGAGTTTTCGCCGCCATAGCGCGGGTTATGGGATTGTCAAAATTTAACACAGTAAAATCGCCTGCCTGCTGATTCTGAAAAATCCGCTCTTTCATGGCGATATAATTTTCATATGTGCCATGGCGGTCTAAATGATCCCGACTGATATTCAAAACCGCGGAAACCAGCGGGCGAAAATCCCGAATCGTTTCCAGTTGAAAACTGCTAACTTCGGCCGCCACCAAAGCATCGGCGGGAATGCTATCCGCCAGATTGCTAAAAGCCACGCCAATGTTGCCCACCGTGGGGCTTTGCGGGTTTTTCGCGGCGATTATCGCGCCTAGCAGGGATGTGGTCGTGGTTTTGCCATTTGTCCCGGTAATGGCGAGAATTGGGGCTTTGCAATAGGCGGCGGCTAGCTCCATTTCGCCAATCAGGGGAATGCCCAGTTTTTGGGCTTTGGCAAAAAATGGTAAACCGGTCGGCACGCCGGGGCTAACCACGAGCATGTCAAAATTTTCCAAAATATCATCAGGATTTTTTCCAAAATATGTATTATAGCCCGCTGGGTCAAAATTTTCCCCAAAATTCGGGCTTTCATTGATATCCTGCAAAGTCACAATGGCGGAATTTCGCCGCAAAAGTCCCGCCGCCCCCGCGCCAGACCGCCCCATGCCGCATACCAACACAGTTTTACCGTATAAATCCATCTATTTTGCCCCCTAAAAAAAATTGGAAACAGCCACAATGCCCAGCAAACATAAAATCGCCGTAACAATATAAAACACAGCAACCACGCGGGTTTCAGGCCATCCCATCATCTCAAAATGGTGATGAATCGGCGCCATTTTAAACAAACGCCGCCCCTTTCCATATTTGCGTTTTGTATATTTATACCAAGCAGTTTGTAAAAAACTGGAAGCGACCTCGACAAAATACACAAAAGCGACTATCGGAATCAGCAATGGTTGTTGCAATATTATGGCCGCCCCGGCCACAAAGCCGCCCAAAGCCAGCGAGCCAGTATCCCCCATAAAAACCCGCGCCGGATATGAATTGAACAGTAAAAACCCAAGCAGCGCACCCGCCCCCGCGCCCAAAATCGGCGTTAGCGAGCTATCCATCGCGATGGAAACATACAGGAAAAATATGGTAATCAGCATAGTAACGCCGCTGGCCAGCCCATCCAGCCCATCTGTGAAATTTGCGCCATTGGTAGTGCCGCCCATCACCAGCAGGATGAAAATCGGCGTAAACCAGCCAAAATCAATATATCGCCCGGCGGTAAAGGGCAGGAAAAATCTGGTATCTATTTCAAAATGGCGCAAAAGCAGGACAAATCCCACCCCCGCCGCAATTTGCATAATAAATTTTTGCCATGAGCGCAAACCCATTGAGCGCTTTTTAACGATTTTGATAAAATCATCACAAAACCCAATCGCGCCAAAGGACAGCATGGGAAACATCAGTAGCCAAAAAGTATAGCCCATGCCCGAAAATAGCGCGCCGCCGATAAATGTGGCGGCGATAATGACAATGCCGCCCATGCTGGGGATGCCCTGCTTTGCCAGATGGGTTTGCGGGCCGTCGTCGCGCACATTTTGCCCGAATTTCAGGCGGCGGAGGATGGGGATGGCGATGGGGCCCAAAATAATCGCCGCCCCAAATGCCAGCAAAGCCGCGAAAATAGCCGAGTTGAAATCATAATACATTGACACCCTCCTTTGCTAAAGCATTAACAATATCCTCAAATTTCATTCCGCGAGAGGCTTTTACCAAAACCGTATCGCCTGGCTGTATTAGCGTATCTAATTTTTGTAGAAACATTTCTTTATTTGGGAAATATTGGAAATCCGCCACGTCGGCAATATTTTTTGCTAAATCGCCAATGGCATAAACCGCATCCAGAGCGGATTTGCGGGCGTATTCCCCCATTTCGCGGTGATATCGGGCGGCCTCATCCCCCAGCTCAAACATATCGCCCAAAATGGCGATTTTGCGACCTTTTGCTTGGCTCAAAACATCTATCGCCGCCGCCATAGATTCACTGCTGGCATTATAGCAATCATCAATTATTCTAATATTATTCGTATCAATAATGCTCATCCGCCGGCCGCTGGGCTGGTAATTTTCGATTCCGGCGGCGATATCGGTGGGGCTAATGTCCAACTCTAGCCCCAAAGCACAGGCCGCAAGGGCATTGCCAATCATATGACGACCCGGCGCGGGCAGGAAAATCTGCTGCTCGCCATTTAGGCGGAAACGACTGCCCTCCAGCCCCAGAATCTCAACATCCGTGGCATAAACATCATATTCGGGGGATAGGCCAAAAAGGCGGAAACCCGCCCGCCCTCTATATTGCGGCAAAAAATCATCATCGCCATTGACAAAAACTTTGCCGCCGGGGCGCAGAAAGTCGAATATTTCGGACTTTGCCCGGAATATCTCCTCGCGGCTGCCAAGATTTTCCAAATGAGCCGTGCCAATATTTGTGATAACGGCATAATCGGGATTGGCAATTTCTGACAATCGGTGAAGCTCCCAGCGATGATTCATACCCATCTCCAACACAGCAATTTCGGCGTTTTCGGCGATATCAAAAATCGTGGCGGGCATCCCCAGATGATTATTGTAATTGCCATCCGTTTTGTGAACCCTGTATTTGCGCGCCAAAACCGCCGCCATCATGTCTTTTGTGCTGGTTTTGCCATTGCTTCCGGTTATACCTATAACCTTAACGCCCAAGCGGCTTCGGCGGTATTTTGCCAAATCCCCAAAGGCTTTAATCGTATCAGCGACAATAATGGCGGGAATATCGGTTTCGTGGCGGCTAACGGCGCAAATCGCGCCCTTGCTCACGGCGTCGGCCATAAAATCATGGCCATCCGCCGCCCCCTCGATAGCGAAAAACATGCGCCCAGTCTGGCTTTTGCGGCTGTCAAAACTAACGCCGCTAATCGTCGCATGCGCGCTACAGACGGCATTGGGGCTGCCGCCCATGGCTTTGGCGGCTTCGTGAATAGTCATCATTTATACGGTTCACCTCGCTTGTGTCATATATTTCTTCGCAATTTGGGCATCATCAAAATGGATTTTTCTGCCATTTTCAAATTCCTGATATTTTTCATGACCCTTGCCGGCGATAATCACGCAATCCCGGGGAGTTGCGTGGGAAATGGCCTCGTGGATTGCCACTCGTCTGTCAGTGATGTTAATATATTCACAGCTGGTTTTGGCAACCCCTTCGGCGGCTTGGGCAATGATGGTTTCGGGATTTTCATTGCGTGGATTGTCGCTGGTAATAATTGCCAAATCGCTTAGATTGCCAACGGTTTCGCCCATTAGGGGGCGTTTGCTGGGGTCGCGGTCGCCGCCGCAGCCAAAAACGGTGATAATCCGCCCGGCGGTAAATTCGCGGCAGCTTGTGATAATATTGGCAAGGCTATCGGGGGTATGGGCAAAATCAACAATCACCGTCAAACCGCGAGAATTAGGGATTCGCTGGATGCGCCCCGGAACGCCGCTCAGATTCGCCAAAGCCTTGGTTATATCGGCAGGGTCAAAACCCAGGCGCAAAGCGGCCGCAAAGGCGCAAAGGGTATTATAAACCGTAAATTTGCCGGGGATTGGCACAAAAATATTGATACCGTCAACCGCGTATTTTACGCCATCCTCCCCCAGCTCGACCCCCTCGGCGCGGAAATCGCCGCCATCTATACCAAAAGTCCGCATAGGGCATTTGGCAACATTTAACAAATATTCCATAGTTTGGTCATCAGCATTTATTATACCCTCATTAGATAAACTAAATAATAGGGATTTTGCCTCCAAATATTTTTCCATAGTGCCATGAAAATCAAGATGGTCCTGGCTCAAATTGGTAAAAAGTCCCAATGCAAAAGGGATTGCCATAACTTTATCAAGGGCGAGGGCATGGCTGGAAACCTCCATCACCACATATTCCGCCCCCTGGTCTGCCATGGCGCGCAAAATGCGATAAAGCTCGATAGTATCGGGGGTTGTGGGGGTTGCGAAAGGAATGTCAAGGGGCTGGCCATCCAGCTTTGCCTCCAGCGTGCCAATCGCGCCAACCCTTTTGCCAAAATGCCGCAAAATCTGCTCCACAAAATAGACGGTGCTGGTTTTGCCATTCGTCCCGGTAATGCCGATAATCTGCATGTTTGCGGCAGGTTGGCCATAAAAATTATCGCAAATTGTGCAAAGAGCCAGCCGCGGATTATCTACAATAAACTGCGGCAAATCCACATCCAGTGGCCGCTGGCAAATAATGGCAGCCGCCCCTGCCTCGGCCGCCGCCGCTGCAAAATCATGCCCATCCACCTGCAAACCTGGTATGCAAACAAACAAATCCCCCGCCTGCACTCTCCGCGAGTCCATACAAATTCCATTTATTTCCAAATCAACTTCCACAAAAAAATTTAGCCCTGCTAAAATATTTGATAATTTCATTTTTGCCTCCGTGTTCATTAGCCTATTAAATATATTGTATCAGATTTATTCAAAATTGTCTATATCCAAAATAATTTTTGTGCCTTGATTTACCAGCTCGCCGGGGATGGGGAATTGGCCGGCGACCCGGTCGCCTTCGCCCTGGGTTTCGGCATCTAGGCCTAGGGTTTGCAGGGTGTTTTTGGCGGTGTTTAGCCGCTGGCCTCGCAAATCGGGGACGGTCACTTGGCCAACACCTTTTTGCGCCAGCTCGTCTTCGTTGAAAATCGGGGCGATTCCGAGATATGGAAGGACATTTGCCAAAAGCTCTTTCATCACAGGCCCGGCCACCTGCCCGCCATAATACGCGCCCTGCGGCTCGTCAATCAGCACCAGCGCGATGATTTGGGGATTTTCGGCGGGGGCAAAGGCCAAAAAGGAGCTGATATAGCGGCGGCTGCCCCGGGGCAATTTCTGGCTGGTGGCGGTTTTGCCGCCGATGCGATAGCCCGGAATATAGGTGCGGTGGCCTGTGCCCACATAAACCACGCTCTCCAAAATCTCTTTCATAATGGCTGAGGTTTCGGTGGAAATCACCTGCACCGGCGCGCCAAAATCCAGCTCCCGCACGGTGTTGCCCTCGTTATCAACAATCCGGCTGCCCACATGGGGCGTCACCAAATATCCGCCATTGATAATTGTCGCGCCCAGCCGAACCAGCTGCAGCGGCGTCATAGTCAGGCTTTGGCCAAATGCCATAATCGCCAAATCAACACTACCAATATTTTCCAGAGGATGCATAATAGCCACCGCCTCGCCGGGCAAATCCACCCCGGTTTTTTCCTTTAGCCCAAAGCGAATCAAATAATCATAAAACAGCTCCGCGCCCAGCATCTCGCCAATATCCATAAATACCGGATTACACGAATTTTGCACCCCCTCAACAAAATCCAAACCCCCATGATTTCGCGGATACCGCCAGCATTTAATTTGCCGCCCGCCAATCACCCGATATCCGCCGCAATTAAACCGGCTCTCCGGCGTTATCAAGCCCTCCTCCAAGCCCGCCGCGCTGGTCAAAATCTTGAAAGTCGACCCCGGCTCGTAGGTGTCATTTATGGTAAAGTTTCGCCACATTTTGTTTAGATAATTCATTTGTTCCTCGGTGGCGAGGGTGTCCCAAATGGCGGCCAGAGCGGGGTCGTTGATGGTGAAGGGCTCGTTTAGGTCAAAGCCCGGCTCGTTGGCCATGGCTAGGATTTCGCCGTTTTGGGGGTTCATTATGATGATTGCGCCGCGCTGGGCGCTTTTTGCCGCGACCGCCTTTGCGATGGTCTGCTCGGCAAATCGCTGGATGACGGAATCGATGGTCAGCACCAGATTATCCCCGGGAATCGGGGGCTGGCGCAGGATATGGCTATCGAAATGCTCGCGGCCGCGGGCATCGGTTTCTGTTAAAATTTTGCCGGGCGTGCCGCGCAGGTAGGTATCATATCGCGCCTCCAGCCCGATAATCCCCTGATTATCCCGCCCGACAAAGCCGATAACCGCCGCCGCCAGATGGCCATAGGGATAAATCCGCCGCACATCCTCGTCGATAATAATCCCCGGGATGCGCAGGGCGCGGATTTCGTCCGCCAAAGCCTTGTCTACCTGGGTTTTTATCCGCTCGAGAGCCACGCGGCGATTGACTTTTGTGTAAACATAGTCAAAGTCCATAGAAAGCATGCGTGACAGGGTTTCGGCCACCAGCCGCGGGTCTTCGATTTGCGCCCGAATAACGGAAACGCTCGCCACGCTCTCGGTCATGGCCAGCCCCACCATATTTCGGTCGTAGATATTGCCGCGGTCGGGGCTAATCAGGCGGTCGCGGGTTTGCTGGGCATAGGCCCGCGCCTGCAATTCCGCCCCCCGCACCGTCTGCACATAGGCCACCCGCACAAATAAAAAGCCCAAAGCAAAAATAATCGCCGTCATCACCATTATCAATTTTTTTTTGATATCACGCGCCGTATTCATAAAAACATCCCCTCCTTGTCAATATTTATTGCAAGCAGGGGATGTTTATGTTTATTTTAAATAAAAACTCACTTTTCCAATGGCATATTCTGCCAATTCGTTTGTCGGGTCTAAATTCAGAGCTTTTTTAAAACGCCGCTCCGCCGAGGGATATCGTGAAAAATTAAACAAAATCACGCCAAACATATAGGAAAATGCACTGCGGGCGCGTTTTCGGATGCCCTGAAAAACAACATGCAAAATGCCGATAATACAAATCACCAAAGCCCCCAGCGAAAAATAATAATTTTGCACATAAATGCTAATGCCCAGCAAAACCACGCCAATCAAGGCCAGCAGCGGGTTTACATGCATAGGGCCATAGGGCAGATTTGGCGTGCCTATATTTTGGTGGATGGGGCCGGAATCGGCATAGATTTTGGATGCGGCCAGCTCTTGCCGCTCGGCGCGGCGTATGGATTTGGGCTTTTTGCGCGGCCGGGGCAGATTTGCCGTATTTTTCAAAATCTCGAATTCAGAAATTTTATCATCTAGCAATTTAAACAAAATATGTACGGATTTTTTTAGGTGAGTGCCTTTGGCAGATTTTACCTTTTTTGAGATATTCAAAAGATAATATTCATTTTGCCGATATAAATCGGTGGGGTTTAAAACTATCATATTTCGCCGCTCGTCATAGGTGATGATTGTGTTTAAAATATAGCCGCTGCGCTCGGTTACGTTCATTGTGTATTTTGAAACGCTGGCGGGGTCTAGCGACATATTAAAACGAATATACCAATAAATTGTACCATCCGGCTCAACAATATTGGTTTTTATTTTTCCGCGCAAAGAAGAATCGGTGCTTTTAATCAGCAGATTTCCGGTATTTATGGTATTTTTTTCAATGGTGTTTTCAACAGCGAGCTTTTTTTTATCCACAAATACCACCTTCCTTTATAACAAAATCGAATCCACCGCTTTTTTTACCTTGCTATTTACAAAGGGTTTGTGGATATAGCCATTCGCGCCTAGCGACATACCGCGAATCTCGTCTTCCTGGGTATCTTTGCCGGTCACCAAAATAATGGGGGTATCGGCGATATGGGCATCGGCGCGGATTTGCTCTAGCACGGCCAGGCCGCCCATCCCCGGCATCATCACATCCAGCAAAATCAAATCCGGCCGCGCCAGCCGGGCAGTATCCAGCCCATCCTCGCCACTTTTGGCAATCAGGGTTTCATAATCATCCTTTAAAATATCGTTGAGAATAATCAAAAAAGCGTCAATATCATCAATAATCAAAACCCGCTTCTTTTTGCTCGCCCTTGGGGCGATATTTTGAAAAGGCTTTGGCAGCAGGGTTTTTTCGATATTGTCCAAAATATCCTCTAAATCCCGCATAAATTTTGGCGCATGGGCATTTATAAAATCCCGGTCGCGGGTTTCGCTGGCTTTTTCCAATTCTTTGGCGGCGGCGGAAATATCGGCCGAGCCAATGCTGGCGGAAATGCTTTTTAGCCCATGAACATGGATGGTAAAAAGTGGAAAATCCTCTTTGATAATACATTCACGCAGGCTTGTTAAAAGTTTGCGGGTATTTTTTTGAAAGGTGTTTAAAACCTGCTGATATACGTTTAAATCGCCGCCGCAAAGCATCAGCCCCATGCGGGTATCCAGCCCCTCGATTTTCAACTCCTCCTGCAAAGCGCCATTTTCGGCGGGTTCATCAGGGGTGATTTTAATATTTGGCTCGATTTTCAGACGGGCGGGAATCCATTTGGCGATGGCCGCATATAGGCGCGAGGCCTCGATGGGCTTTGATATAAAATCATCAAACCCATTTTTGCTAAACATATCCCGCGCCTCTTGGCCGATTTCCGCGGAAAGGGCAATAATAGGCACTCGGGCAGAATCCGCCATATCATCCAATGAGCGAATAGCCCGCGCCACCTCCACCCCATTTAGCACCGGCATATAATAATCCAGCAAAATCAGGTCGTATTTATTTTCACGAACCGCCATAATGGCGGATGCACCGCTATCGCAAAGGTCTAGCCGCATTTCATAATGACTCAGCAGGCTCTCGGCTACAATCAGATTTGATTTCACATCATCCACAATCAAAACCCGCGCCTCGGGGGCGATAAAGCTGGTCAATTCGCCGATTTTGGCGATTCTGCCCCCCGGTCTGGCATCGATAATAGGCTGCGATAGGGTGAATGTGAAAATACTGCCAGAGCCATAATCAGAAGAAACGGAAATCTCGCCGCCCATCAGTCGCGCCAGCGCGTTTGCAATTGTTAAACCAAAACCATTCCCCTCAAAAGTCTGGGAATCGAATTGGGAATATTCATCAAAAATGCGGGAAATATCCTCTTTTTTAATGCCGCGCCCCGTATCCTCGACAGCAAAAGTAATTATTGCCATATCTTTGTCAATATTGCAATAAACCCCAAAAGCCACATGGCCTTTATCTGTGAATTTTATGGCATTATCCAAAAGATTGTATAAAATTTGGCGAATACGCCGCCCATCGCCCAATAGCCCAGAGGGCAGATTTGGGCTAATATCCACAATCAGATTTAAAGCCGCATCCTTCGCGCCACTGCGCGCCATTTCGGCGATTTCCTCGGCGATTGCTTTTGGAGAATATTTTTCGTTATTTATACGTAAAAGTCCTTGCTGGATTTGGGAATAATCGGAAATGCCATCAAGGGTGGCCACCAGCCTATTGCCAACCTGTTTTATCGTATCCGAAATAGCCCGAGCATTTAGGGACATATTTTCCCGCAAACCCATTTCGGCTGTGCCCAAAATTACATTTAGGGGAGTGCGGAGTTCATGGCTAATATGGTCAAAAAAGTTGAATTTAGCGCGATTTGCGATTTTGGTTGCTTTTGCATAAAATTGTTTTGTAATATCTATCAAAAAACCCTCGAGCATAGGGTAATCGCCGAGTTTATCCGTATCAATAATGCAGAGATTCATCCAAAGGGTTTTTTCCTCGCCCTGTTTTGTGCAAATGCGAAAAATAGCCTGCGCGGGCTGGGCATTATCAAGGATTTTGCCTAGATTTTCGGCATCCTCGGCAATCGCCAAATCCCGCAGGCCGATTTTGCCAATCAGTTCATTGGCGGCATAGCCTAGCATGGCCTCGCAGGTCGCGCCAGCCGCGTCGATATAGGCAAAGCGCGGCTCGGAAATGCGCTCGCGAAAAACAAGGCCGACCATATGATTTAAAATTGATTTTGATTCTATGGTACGCACCTCCCTTTTGGCAATAGCTTATTTGGCGAACCCTAGGGCACAGCGGCCGATTTCTTTTAGGGGCAGCTGATGCTTTACCGCGCCCATATCATAGGCGGCCTTTGGCATTCCATAAATCGCGCTGGTTTCCTCATTTTGCCCGATGGTGATTGCGCCATGGAGGCGCATGGACAAAAGCCCGGCTGCGCCATCATTCCCCATGCCTGTTAAAACAATACCAACCGCCCTCGATTCATACATATGCGCAACGGACTCAAACAAAACATCAGCAGATGGAATAACATGATTCACCTTTGGCCCATCGAAAATATCGGTAATAATCAGGCCATCCCGCGCCACAACCCGCATATGGCTGCCGCCCGGCGCAATCAAAACCAGACCATTTTCCAGTCTATCTCCGGTTTTGGCCTCTCTCATGCGAATTGGATAATTGTCATTTAGCCGCTGCGCCAAAAGCTTTGTAAAGCCCGGCGGCATATGCAAAACCACAACAACAGGCGGGCCATTTGCCGGGAAAGCGGACAAAACCGTCTCTAGCGCCTCGACCCCGCCCGTAGATGCCGCGATTGCGACTATTTTTTTGCTATTACCCCCCATGAAAACACCTCTTGAAATGATTATAACACAACAATATCTGGATGTAAACAATTTTTTACATTTCCTCGACAAGCTCGATAGTACGCTCTTTTGTCATTTTCTGACAAATAGCAATAAATGATTCCAGAGGAATATTATTGATTTGTTTGCCATTGCGGGTGCGGACGGATATGGTATTTGCGCCGGATTCCGCATCCCCCAAAATAATAACATATGGTATTAACTGATGTCGATATGATTTTATCTTATTTCCCATAGTGCCATCACTGGTATCGATATCGACGCGCCATGCGTTTTCGCGCAGCTTCTCGGCGATTTCGCGGGCATAATCCTCATGCTGGGGATGCACCGGCACAATGCCTATTTGCATAGGCGAAATCCAAAATGGAAAACGCGCCGCAAAATGCTCAATCAGCCCGCCTATAAACCGCTCTAGCGAGCCATAAAGGGCGCGGTGAATCATTACGGGATGTTTTAACAATCCATCTGAATCAGTATATTTTACATCAAAGCGGCGGCATAGCTGGAAATCTAGCTGGATAGTGGCTTGCTGCCATTCGCGCCCCAGCACATCCTTGATTAAAATATCGATTTTCGGCCCATAAAATGCGCCGTCGCCCTCGTTTATATCATAACCACCGGGATATCGGGCATCCAAAACCTTTCGCAAAGCCTCCTCCGCCGCATCCCAAACCTCGATTTCCCCCAAATACCCCTCATCCGGGCGGGTGGAAAGAACCGGGCGGTATGTTATCCCAAAAGTATCATACAAATAATCCGCAATATCCAAAATTTCGTTAATTTCTTCACCAATTTGCGCCTCGGTAATAAAATTATGGGAATCATCCTGCCGAAAAGCCTGCACCCGCATTATTCCATGCAAACTGCCGGATGGCTCGCGCCGATGCAAAACGCTGGTTTCAAAAAACCGCATGGGTAAATCGCGATAGCTGCGATTTTTGCGCTTAAAGGCCATTATATGATTGGGACAATTCATGGGTTTCAGGGCATAATTGGAATTTTCATCCAAATCTATGCAAAACATATTTTCCTGATAATGCTCCCAATGGCCGCTGGTTTCCCAAAGGGCGCGGGAATTTAGCTGGGGCCCGGCGATTTCTTGATAGCCGCGCTTTTCGTGAGTTTCCCGAGAAAATGCCAGCAGGGCATTATATAATTTCAGCCCGCGGGGAAGCCAATAAGGCATGCCCGGCGCGGTTTCGTCAAAGAAAAACAAATCCTGATGATTGCCTAAAATACGGTGGTCGCGTTTTGCAGCTTCTTCCAAAAATTGTAAATGCTTTTTTAATTCGGCGCGGCTAGGAAATGCATGGACATAAAGCCGCTGGAGCATGGGGTTTTTCTCGCTTCCGCGCCAATATGCCCCCGCCACGCTGGCAATGCAAAAGCCCCAATTCCGCAGCTCGCGGACATTTTCTACATGGGGCCCGGCGCAAAGGTCATGAAAATCCCCCAGACTATAGGCAGTCGCCCCCTCGCCCCGTTCCTGAATTTCCGCCAAAAGCTCGAGCTTATAAGGCTGGCCGCCAAATTTTTCCAGCCCAGCCACATCCCATTTGCTATAAACATCATCCCCCCGCAAAATCTCGGCCATCCGCGCCTCTATGGCAGGAAAATCCTCATCCCGCAGGGTATGGGGCAAATCGAAATCATAATAAAATCCATGCTCAATATCAGGCCCTATGCCCAATTTCACATCCTCAAAAAGCTCACAAACCGCCCGCGCCAAAACATGCGCCAGCGAATGCCGCGCCATAGCGATATAATCGCCATCCATCTGCTTTGCCATAATTTTCACCTCTCAAATTTTATGCAATTATTCCCAAAGTGCGGAATACGGAAATAAACAGCGTTAGCGTAATGGCGGATAAAAGGGTGCTAAATACCACAATCTGGGATGCAGCACCCCCATCGCCGCCCAGCTCTGCCACCATAGTATACCCCCCAACCGCCGAGGGAACTCCCGCCATTATCATAATGATTGCCAAATCCTCGCCCCTAAAACCCACGGCAAATGCCGTGCCTATGGCGATTAGCGGCAAAATCAGGATTTTCATTGCGCTCGAGAGCATACTGACCTTGAAACGGTCGTCGATGCCCTCGAATTTTATGGCGCAACCTAGGCAAAATAGAGCCAAAGGCGTTGCCAGTGCGGCTAGGTGGGTGATTGTGCGGATGGCGAAAGTCGGCATGGTAATCGGCGAAAGCCCGACTATAATGCCCAGCCCAATGCCGATAATCGGCGGATTTGTGGCAATGTCCTTTAGGGTTTTCGACAATGACATTTTTTTGCCAGCATTGCTATGCGCCGTCACCACCAAAATCGCCAAAACATTATAAATCGGGATAACAAAAGCCAGCACCAAAGCCCCCCGCGCCGCCGCTGTATCCCCCAAAACATAAATCCATAGCGGCAATCCCAAAACGGCCAGATTGCTGCGAAACGCGCCCTGAACAAATGCTGAAATCAGATATTTGCGCTTGATAAAAAGCAGAGCAAATCCCCAAAGTCCGGCAACGGACAGGAGTGTGAAAATAATAGCAAATAACACAAAGCCAAAATCAAAAGCATCCCCGATTTCGGCGATATATAGGCTAATAAACAAATTGGCAGGAATTCCCAGCCGGAAAACTACCTTATTTCCGCCATTTAAAAAGGTTTCGTCAATCATCCCGCGCCCTTTGACAAAATATCCCAGCACAATAACCAAAAATATCGGGACTATAATATTTAAACTAAAAACCAAATTCCCCAGCATTTATACCCCTCCAAATTCCGTCAAAAATTATTATATCATATTTTTTGGAAATTTACAAAGAAAATTTTATGTGGAAAAATTTTTGTTGTATGTTGCGCAAATTTCGGCGCACAATATTTCTGATGTTATTTTAAAGGAGGAATTTTTATGAAGCGAATTATACGTATCACTGCATGTGCATTGGGGCTTTGCATGATTTTGGGAACGGCCAGCGTTAGTGCCGCGCCCGCATCCGGTTTTTGGCGCAAAAAAGATAGCCAAGAGCAGCAAAATCCCACCACCCCAGCACCCGCCCCAACCACAACACCCGAAGAACCAACCGAAGGTAGCTTTGTTTTAATTTAGCATTGAAAAATCTGCAAAAATGTGTAATAATGTTGATAGGAAGAAAGCCGCAAACAGGAGTGAACTTGTGGTATATTTTGACAATAGCGCGACTACCCTGCGCAAACCCCCTGCAGTGGCGCAGGCCGCCGCTTTTGCCATCGAAAATTTTGGCAATAGCGGGCGGTCTGTTTGCGGTGCGGCGATGGATGCCGCCCGGGGGATATATGCCGCCCGCGCTGAAATTGCGCGGCTTATCGGTATCAATAACCCCCTAGCCGTGGCCTTTACATCATCCGCTACAGAATCCCTAAACCTAGTGCTAAACGGCCTCCTAACCCCCGCCGACCACGCCATTACGACAATCGCCGAGCATAATTCGGTTTTGCGAACCTTATATCAAACCGGGTGCGATATTAGTTTTGCTGATTGTGATAAATTAGAAAAAGCTATAAAACCTAATACAAAATTGATGGTGGCAACCCATGGCTCTAATATTACGGGAAATATTAACAATGTCGAACAAATGGCGGAATTTTGCAAATCTAAAGGAATAATTTTTGTTTTGGATATTGCTCAAACATTCGGAATAATCCCAGTACATATTAGTATGGCTGATATTTTTTGTTTCACCGGCCACAAAGGGCTTTTTGGCCCACAGGGCACGGGCGGCATTATCGCCCAAAATCTGCCGCCTATGCGCATCACAAAAACCGGCGGCAGCGGCAGCAATAGCGCGGCTCGCACCCAGCCCAACACCATGCCGGATATTTTCGAGGCGGGAACGGCCAATACCCCCGGAATTTACGGCCTGCTCCATGGTGTGCAATTTATTAACAATGTCGGAATAAACACCATTCATTCCCGCGAAATGGAGCTTTTGCGCGGTTTTTATAATGGAATCAAAAATAATAGCAAAATTACAATTTATGGTAATTTTGATAATGATAATCGCCTGCCAATTATTTCCATAAATGCCGAAGGGATTTCCGCCGCGGATTTTTCCGCCCGGCTATGGGATGATTTCGCCATCGCAACCCGCGCCGGAAGCCATTGCGCGCCCCTTTTGCACAAGCATTTCGGCACAGATAAAATAGGCATGCTGCGATTTTCCTTTTCCCATTATAATACCCCCGAGGAAATCGAATTTGGCATAAATGCCGTAAATACTATTGTTGGCGGGTGATTTGATGGAATTTATAATCGCTTTTGAAACCACCAATTGCGCAATTTTTGCCGAGGATATATTGCTGGCGGCGGGATTGCGGCCGAAGGTAATGCCGCTACCCCCGGAAATCCGGGCTGGGTGCGGGATTGCTTTGCGTTTATCCTCAAATGAAATCGATTCCGCAAAAGATATTTTGACAAAAAATGGAATTAGTTTTGAAATTACCTCAAAATTATAGGGAGGTCGAATATGAGAATAATTGATATGCTGGGAAAGCCATGCCCCATCCCGGTTGTGGAGGCGCGGCGGGCTTTGGAGGATGAAAATATTGATAGCATTTTGGTAAAAATTGACAATGAAATTTCTTTGGATAATTTGCAGAAAATGGCTAATAGCGCGGGTTTCGCCGTTTCCGGAATTAAAAAAATTGATGATACATACGAAATTGTTATTAGCAAAACGAATAATTTGTCTGCCGAAATTATCACAAAGCCGAGAAACGGCGCAATGGCGGTGGTTATCGGTAGCGATGCTATGGGCAATGGCGAGGCGGAGCTTGGCCGCATCCTAATCAAAGGCTTTATTTACGCCCTTTCCCAGCTGCCCCAGCCCCCCGATACCCTGATTTTCCTAAATAGCGGCGCGAAACTAACCGCCGTGGGCGCAAATACAATCGACGACCTAAAAGCCCTCGCCGACAAAGGCGCGGAAATCCTCACCTGCGGCACTTGCATTAACTACTATAAACTGGGTCAGCCCAGCATTGGCGAAATCGCCAATATGTATGATATTGTCGAAAAAATGTCGATAGCTGATAGGGTTGTAAATATATGAAAAACTAATATCGATTATTTTCATTACAAAAACCCTAAAGTATGCTATAGCTTTGCCGAAATAGATAATAAGGAGTTGAAAATTAATTTCCATGGAGGGACAAAAATGGTTATTCAAACAAACACCAGGGCGCTAAATGCCCACAGACATATGGGCGCGACAGGAGTCCTCCAGGCCCGCTCATCTAATAGGCTTTCCAGCGGTAAAAGGATAAATTCTGCCGCCGATGATGCGGCTGGCTTGGCTATTTCCGAAAAAATGCGCGCGCAAATTAGCGGCCTAGAGCAGGCATGGCGCAATTCTCAGGATGGAATCAGCCTAGTGCAGGTTGCCGAGGGGGCTATGGGTACTGTTAGCAGCATGGTTATCCGCGCTCGCGAGTTGGTAATCCAGGCCGCAAATGATACAAATACCATGGAAGACCGCGCCTTTATCCAGCGAGAAATCGACGAGATAATGGACGAAATCAATATGGTGGCCGACCGCACCGAATTCAATACCCGCACGCTTTTGGATGGCTCTATGAGCTCTGCCGGAGTTGTGAATCTCTCTACCGCCCAAACCGCGGCAATGGGGGCTTTTATCACTGACCCCGCTAACGCGCCATTGATGCAAGACCGCAATGATGCGATAACTAGCCATTTGGAGGGTATTCGCGTTTTGGCCGGGCTTGAAGACGAGTTGGAATTTGTTTCCGAGCTTCGCAATTCGATTTTATCGACTATTACCATGAATACGGTAAATCAGGCATTGCAAGAGGCGCAATCCACATGGGCTAGCCTTTTGACATTTGACCCGAATCAGGCGACTGATTTGGCGGCGCAAACTAATTTCTTGCTTTCTCATTTGAATTCCACATTTGGCACAAATTTGTCAGCTTTGCCTCCAGGCGTAGTTGGAAATGTGGGCGACCCGACAGGTAGCGGTGCGGACGTTCCTCCGGCCGCCATTCCTGAAACTATAGAGGCGCTGCGCGATAATGCCGTTATTCGTGCATTGAGCAATGAGGAGCTACAGGGGAGATTTTGGTTTGACACTTATTACGGCAACGGCGGAACGAATGATACAAGAGATATAGACAATATGGATGATTTGACGGACAGAGCCAATGAGCTTTGGCAACATATTGACAATGGACGCTCGAGAGTGGCTAATGACAGCGTTGCGGTTGATGTGGCAAACGTAGCCCTAAATCAAGCGATTGGCACAAACCCGCTTCTGAATGCGACTGGTCATACTTTTGAGCAACTTTACGCCGCGTTTACTAATACCCAGCCTGATGGGTCGATTTGGTTACATATTGGGCCAAATGATGGGCAGGGATTTTCGGTTAGCATAGGCGGCGTTAATACTGAGATTTTGGGGCGTCCCCGCGGGGATTTGGCCGATATGATTGATGTTCATTTGCCGCATGGCTGGGATATCGGATTTTATGGCGACCATATTAGTTTACTTGATGAGGCACTCTTTTATATCAATGGCGAGCGGGCAAAGCTGGGGGCTATTCAAAACCGGCTGGAGTTTGCGGGAATCAGCCTTAGCATAGGCGCTGAAAATCTATCTGCATCCATGTCGCGCATCAGAGATGCTGATATGGCTTTGGAAATGTTTAATTATACCCAATCCAACATTTTGCAACAAGCCACCACATCCATGCTAGCCCAGGCAAACCAGTCTGCACAAGATGTTTTGCAATTATTGCAGGCATAATTTACCACGGATTTCCACAAAATACCACAGATAAAAGCGACCCCATTCCGGGTCGCTTTTTACAGGAAAATATTTATATTTGAGATTATTATAAATTTGGGGTTGAAATTTTGGAAAATATCTGGTATAATAGATATTTGTTGAAAGGTGTTTTACACGAAGGAGGTGTATTCAATGGCAGCAAGATGTGAAATTTCGGGCAAAGGCGTTATGTCTGGCCATAGAATCAGCATTACTAGAAGCCACGTTTCTCGCCGAGCTAACAGAAAATGGAAGCCAAATCTGAAAAAAGTGCGTGTAATGGATGAAAAAGGCTCGATTAAAACTATGAAAATTTGTGTGAAAGAATTGCGTTCTTTGAAGAAATCCAAAAAATTTAGCCGTGTAATTTGAGGTGCTATTTATGGAAAAAATTACCATGAAAGTGGAAGGTATGGGCTGTGCTAAATGCGAGGCAAAAGTCGTTAAAGCATTAACGGAGCTGGGCTGTGTCCATGCGATCGCAAATGCGGGCGATGAGCGGGTTGATGTTGAATTTGACCCTGCTACCGTGAGCCGCGCAGATATTGAAAATGCCATTGCCGATTTTGGTTACGATATTTCATAAGGTGCTAGTGAGGTGAAACATATGCAAAAGGCAATCCAACCCAAATATTTCCAGGCGCAGGTAAAATGCGCGTGTGGCAATGAATTTGTGGCGGGTTCGACCAAGGAAAATATCCGTATTGAGCTTTGCTCAAAATGCCATCCTTTTTATACTGGCAGCCAGCGGATTTTGACCTCTGCCGGTGGGCAGGTTGATAAATTTAACAAGCGTTATGGAAAATAGTTATTTTAAATATTTCCGCCGTAGCGGGGGATAAGTCGGAATTTTCACGAGATTATCACCCTGCTTTTTGGCGTTTTTTTGCGGATGGAGAATTTTATTTTGCAGACAATAGCTGATTTGCGCAAATTTGGGCGGCAGGTTTTAGGCGATGCGCTGGATGCGGATATTTTGCTGATGGCGGCGGCGGGGATTGGCCGCACCGCCCTTTTGACCCAGGGCGACGAAATTATTCGCGGGGATGCGGAGGCGGAATTTCGGCGCTTATTGGATTTGAGGGCGCAGGGGATGCCGGTGCAATATATTTTGGGGCGGACGGAATTTATGTCGCTGGAATTTATTGTAAATGAGAATGTGCTGATTCCGCGTCCTGATACCGAAATCCTTGTGGAGGCGGTGCTGGAGCGGGAGAGCGGCAGTCGTGGTCTGGAAATCGGCACTGGTTCTGGCTGTATTTCCATTGCCCTGGCTCATCACGGCCGAAATTTGCAATTGACCGCCATTGATATTTGCCCAAAAGCCATTGATATCGCCCGGCAAAATGCCGATAAACACCGGGTTGGCATTGATTTTATCCAAATGGATATTTTTGCCAGCACCCCCACCGGCGACTTTGATTTTATTGTGTCAAATCCCCCATATATACCGACTGGCGATATAGCCGGGTTGGGTGCAAATGTGCGGGATTTTGAGCCTCGCCGCGCTTTGGATGGGGGCAGGGATGGCTTAGAATTTTATCGCAAAATTGCCAAAATATGTAATGGTCGGATATATTTGGAAATCGGATATAATCAGGGCGAGGATGTTTGCAATATATTAGAAGATAATAGATTTGCTAATATTGATATTATAAAAGATTATGCGGGACATAATCGGGTTGTAATTGGAAAAAAGGAGAGTTAGATGTTTAACAAACTAGTTGAGCTAGAGAATCATTATAATGAAATTTCCGCGAAAATCAGCGATGCGGCGATTATTGCCGAGCATGAAATTTGGCGAGATTTAATGCGCGAGCATAGCCATTTGACCCCGCTGATTGAGAAATATAGGCAATACAAGGCGGCGGAGGGCTCTTTTGAGGATGCCAAACAAATGCTGACCGAAAATCTGGATGAGGAAATGCGCCAGCTGGCAAAGGAGGAATTGGCAGAATCTCGGGAAAATATGGAGGTTTTTGCCGAGGAGCTGAAAATCCTGCTTTTGCCAAAAGACCCAAATGATGACAAAAATGTGATTGTCGAGATTCGCGGCGGGGCGGGGGGCGATGAGGCCGCGCTTTTTGCCGGGGATTTGCACCGGATGTATAGCCGCTATGCGGAGCGGATGCGCTGGCGGTGCGAGGTTTTAAATGCCAACGAAAACGATATTGGCGGCATTAAAGAGATTGCTTTTATGATAACAGGCCGCGGCGCGTATTCGCGGCTGAAATACGAAAGCGGGGTGCATCGGGTGCAGCGCGTGCCCGCGACGGAAAGCCAGGGGCGGATTCATACCTCGACCGTTACGGTGGCGGTGCTGCCCGAGGCCGAGGAGGTGGATGTTGCGCTGGATATGAATGATGTGCGGGTGGATGTTTTTCGCAGCAGCGGCAATGGCGGGCAATCGGTGAATACCACCGACTCGGCGGTGCGTGTAACCCATGCCCCTAGCGGGATTGTGGTGTCTTGTCAGGATGAAAAATCCCAGCATAAAAACAAGGATAAAGCTTTGAAAATTTTGCGCGCAAAACTTTTCGAGCTGGAGCAGCAACGCCAGCGCAATGCCCAATCTGCCGAGCGTCGCAGCCAGGTTGGCACGGGTGATCGCTCCGAGCGGATTCGCACATACAATTTCCCCCAGGGGCGCGTTACCGACCACCGCATATCCCTTACCCTGCATAGGCTGGAGGGTTTTTTGGATGGCGATATCGACGAAATGACTCAAAACCTAATCACCACCGACCAAGCCAAAAAGCTACAGGCGGCGGAATGATATAAAAAGGAGGAGGACTATGGCATTATTTGGAAAAATGGGGCAGGCCCTGGCGGATATGATGATGCTGGGGGTTTTGTGGCTGGTTTTTAGCCTGCCATTATTTACCATAGGAGCCTCCACCACGGCGGTTTTTTATGTAACCACCCGCATGGTGTCAAAAAAAGATGGTGCAATCTGGCGCGATTTCTGGGGCAGTTTTCGGCAAAACTTTGTCAAGGCCACGGCCATCTGGGTTATCCTCGCCCTAATATTACTTTTGCTAATTTTCAACATCCAAAATATTTGGATTCTTGATGGATTCCGAACAGTTTTCTATGTTTTCCAAATCATCCTAATGGCGCAATTAGTCTTTGTGATGATTTACGCATTCCCCCTATTATCCCGCCTAGAAATGACCATCGGCCAACTTCTGCGCACCGCTATATTTATGGCGCATCGCCATTTTTTAACAACCCTAATAAACCTAGGCCTAATGGCCTTAATTTTCGTAACCTCATGGCAGCTCCCCTTCCTTTTCCTCTTTTTCATGGGCATCTATTCCTATTTCTCCTCCTTCCTATTAATGAAGATTTTCAAAAAATACCGCCCCGACATCGACCCCGAAGAGCACACCATCGAAGTCTTCGAGCCCCTAAACCTAGATGTGATAAAAAAAGCGCAAGAAGATAAGACGAATGATACCAATGATTTTAGTGAGAATTCTTGATTTTAAATAAATAATAAACCCGCTGTAGGAGCGGGCTAGAACCGTGTACACATATCTTTTTAAAAATTTTTTGAAATTTTTTCAAAAAAGGTATTGACAACTACCCCTAGCTGTGTTATGATTATATTCGTCACTTTCGCAAACGATTTTACGCAAAGCGACAAACACGCAACAACCGACCACAACAACACACTGCAACAAACATGCCACAACAACAACTGCAACAACCACACAACAAACGCACCTTGAAAACCAAATAATTATGCGAAAAATCGAATCAATCATGATTCAAACCCGAAAATTCCATTTATGGAAATTTTATTTTTGATAATGATAAAATTTTTGCTATGCAAATTTACTT
>Ga0209755_10002669_pt1 | contig 23977 bp, 26 predicted proteins | sample TergutCo191P1_FD_187301 | JGI IMG/M metagenome (GOLD analysis project Ga0209755, IMG submission 187301) | Cornitermes sp. P1 segment gut microbial communities from Petit-Saut dam, French Guiana - Co191P1 (SPAdes) (version 2) | ecosystem: Host-associated > Arthropoda: Insects > Digestive system... | reverse complement strand
TTATAATAAGGGCAGCTTGCTGGCTTTTGTTGCGCTGTTTGCCGCTACTTTTGTTTTGCTTTTGCCTATGGCTTCGGAACGCTGGTATATTTTTCCGCGCAGTGCTGTCGGGCTTGCGGGGATTGGCGGGTTGGCGCTTGTTGGGCTTGCGCTTTATGCCGAGCGGGTTCATCGTTTGGTTATCTTGGCGGCTTTCTTGTTTCTTTTGGTTGTTTCGCAGCAGCAGATTCGCATTCAGATGGACAGTTTTGCAAATCAGCACATGGACATGTTAGAATTAGCCATGCTTGGCGAACGGCTTCGCGCTTATGAAGAAGCGCGCGGCGCACCTATCGAACGGATTTATTTCGGCTACCGTCAGCCCAAGGAATGGTTTCGGCCGCAGCTCGGCAGCTTCAACGACCTTACGCTTAGCATGTGGCATGTGGAGTGGATGCCGCGCCCGTTTCTCTGGCACGAGCTTGGGCGCGAGGTGCCTGTCGCGCGGATTGACTATGTGGGGCACCTTGCGGAGCGCGTTACATTTGCGGATGGGGTTATTTATCTTGTTTTGAACAACGTATGGGGTGAGCCATGAGTTTATATATTGTAGCAACTCCGATTGGGAATACGGAGGAAATTACGCCGCGTGCCTTGCGCTTGCTGTCCGAAGCCGATGTTATCGCCGCCGAAGACACGCGGAACACTGGCTTGCTGCTTAGCCGGCTTGGGATTTCCGCGGGGAAGCTAGTCGCTTACCATAAATTCAACGAGAACGCGCGGCTTGGCTACCTTCTGGAAAAGCTGCAAGGCGGGGAGAGTGTTGCGTTGGTTTCCGATGCGGGTACGCCCTGCATTTCTGACCCCGGATACTTGCTTGTGCGGGCTGCTGCGGATGCTGGTGTTCCTGTCGTCGGGGTAAGCGGGGCCTGCGCGGTTGCCGTTGCGCTTTCTGTTTCGGGATTTCCTGCCGAGCCGTTTGTTTACATTGGGTTCCTGCCTCGGAAAGCGGCCGCTGCCGCGGAGGCGCTTGCACCTTTGGACGGGGAAATTACGCTTGTGTTTTATGAATCGCCCAAGCGGATTGTTGCTAGTTTGCAGCTGATTGCGGAGATTTTTCCCTGTTGCCTGCTTTGCCTTTGCAATGACCTTACGAAAAAATTCGAGCGGACATACCGCGGCACGCCTTCACAGGTGCTTGCCGAAATACAGGCGAACCCGCACGCCGAGAAGGGCGAGTACACTTGCGTTGCCTATTCTGCCGCGGCTTCGCCTAAGGATGCGGGCGGCTCCCCTACTCTGGAAAGCCTGCTTATCGACATAATTGTAAAATCCGGCTGCTCGCTGAAGGAAGCCATCGCTGCGCTGTCTTCGCAGCTTGCCGATACGCCGAAAAAAGAAATCTACGCCGCTTCCCTGCGGCTGAAGGAAATGAAGCTATGAAACTGCTTGATGTACAGCTGCCCGCGTTCTTCCCCGACGCTACCCGCGGGGTGGTGCGCTGCGTGGACGCGCAGGACTTGGAAAACTGCCGCGTTCCCGGCTTGGTCATGAACAGCTACCACCTGCTTACTAAGCCCGGCGCTTCTACCGTGAAGGCGCTTGGCGGTCTGCACGCTCTTTCCGGCTGGAAGCGTCCGATTCTTACTGATTCGGGCGGCTTTCAGGTCTTTTCGCTGATTCGCGAAAACGCGAAATTCGGCGAGATTAGGCGCAATGAAATCGTGTTCCGTCCCGACGGCAAGAAGGGCGGCGCTAAAATCATTTTCTCGCCCGAGAAATGCATACAGGCGCAGTTTGCTTACGGTTCGGACGTCATCATGTGCCTTGACTACTGCACGCATCCCAACGACCCGCCCGAAGTCAACCGCCGCTCGGTGGACATCACCATCGAATGGGCGCGGCGCTGCAAGGACGAGTACAACCGCCTGATTGCGGCTTCTAAGCACAAGCCGCTGATTTTTGGGATAATCCAAGGCGGCTCCGAGCTTCCGCTGCGCAAAGAATGCGCCGAGGCACTAATCGAAATCGGCTTCGACGGCTTCGGCTTCGGCGGCTGGCCGCTTGATAGTGACGGGCGCTTGTGTGAGGAGATTCTCGCCTATACCGCCTCGCTTATGCCCGACCACACGCCGAAATACGCTATGGGATTGGGGCGCCCCGAAGGCATAGTCGCCTGCCTGAAAATGGGCTACAACTTGTTCGACTGCGTAATCCCCACCCGCGAGGCGCGCCACAACCGCCTGTACGTCTGGGGCGGCGATTTTTACGAGTTCTTCTACCCGCTGGACGACGCGCACAGGCGCGACCCCCGTCCCGTCTCCGACCTCTGCGACTGCCACTGCTGCACTAACTATTCGCGCGGGTACCTGCGTCATTTGCTTGCTATTGGCGATTCGCTCGGGCAGCGCTTGGCTACTATCCATAATTTGCGCTTTTACACCATGCTGATGGAACGGTATAATCAGTTGAGGTGATTGCGTTGAATAGGGAAAAATTTCAGAATATTTTGGGCGCGGTGTTTCTTTCGGCTGTTGTTATTACGGTTGCCGCCGGGCTTTATTTTTTTGAGCCGCAGCCGGAGTCCGGCGGTGCGGGTTTGCAGATTGGGCTGATTGCGCTTATCGCCGCGGGTGTTTTTATTTTCTTCCGCCAGAAATCCAAGACGGCGGTTATGGCGCTTGATGCCGCCGAGGTTTCCGGCTCTAAGTACACATTTGCGGACATGGCGGGTAACGAGGAAGCCAAGGAAAGCGTGTCCGATATCGTGGATTTCCTTATGAACCCCGAGAAATACACAAACTACGGCGCTAGAATGCCGCGCGGGCTAATCCTTCACGGAATGCCCGGGACAGGGAAGACTCTGATGGCAAAGGCTATGGCGGGCGAGGCGGGCGTGCCCTTCTTCGCGGTGAGCGGTTCGGACTTTGTGCAGATGTACGTAGGGGTGGGCGCCGCGCGGGTTCGTGAGTTGTTCAAAAAGGCGCGTGCGGCGGGCAAGGCCATCATCTTCGTGGACGAAATAGACGCGCTTGGGAAAAAACGCGGCGGCGTAAGCGGCGGCAACGACGAGCGCGAACAGACCCTGAACGCGCTGCTGACGGAGATGTCGGGCTTTAACGAAGACGGCAGCACAACCGTAGTAATAGCCGCGACAAACCGCCTGGACGTTCTGGACGAGGCGCTCCTTCGCCCCGGGCGCTTCGACAGGCAAATCGAAGTAGCAATGCCCGACATAAACGCCCGCAGGCAAATCCTCGGACTCCACGCGAAAAACAAGCCCGTGCAGGCCGACCTTGACAAATGGGCGCGCGACACAGTCTTTTTCAGCGGGGCAATGCTCGAGGGACTGATTAACGAAGCCGCGATTCTGGCAGCCAAAAGCGACCGCGGCTCCGTAACGGACACCGAGCTTGAAAAAGCCTACTACATAACCCTGGCCGGCCACGAAAAAAAAGACCGCAGCAGCCTGCGCCACGAAGAACGCAGAATCACCGCCTACCACGAAGCGGGGCACGCCCTCGCCGCAAAACTTGTCTCGCCCGAAAACACGGTCGCGAAGGTCAGCATCATCCCAAGCGCGAAGGGCATGGGCGGCTTTTGCGTTAACATCCCGCCCGAGAAAATGTACTACAGCAAGCGGGAGCTTGAAAAGCAGGTAATGGTACATATCGCGGGGCGCTGTGCGGAGGAGCTGATTTTCGGCGCGGAGAACGTCACGACCGGGGCCGCGAATGATATTGAGAAGGCGACCGGGGTGGTTAAGCGGTATATTTCGCAGTACGGGATGAGTAAGGAGATTGGGCTGCTTGACATGCGGGTGCTTGGGAAGAACGCGGGGGTTATGCAGGCTTGTAAGGGGATGATGGATGGGTTGTATGGTGAGGTTTTGGGCTTGCTTGCGGAGAATAGGGGGAGGCTTGAGGCGATTGCGGAGGCGTTGCTTGAGCGGGAGACGCTTGGGGAGGGTGAGTTGGATGATGTTCTTGAAAATGCGGCACTCATCTGCTAAACTAAAAACCACAAAGGATGGTGAACCCCTCTGCAACCTCAAATAAGTAAACACATAAACGACATAATCCAAAAATACGCCGGCGGTTTATTCCGTAATGCTACCTTAGAGTTTTACGGCTTACAGACCGCTCCTATTAAGGAATTAATCAACCCGGAACTACCGGTGATTGAAGTAGGCGGCGGTGCGGCAGATATGGTTTTCCTGCTTGAAGATAACACATATCTGCATCTGGCTTTTGTTACAGGACACGACAGCAAACAAGCCCTGCTTAAATGTGTAGGCTATGACACTCGTCTATATGAACGCGATGGACGCTTGGTACATACGGTAGTGATTTATACTGCCGACGTTAAGAAAAAGCCTCCCGCCTTGACTATAGGAACATTAACGTATGACCCGGCGGTTATATTGATGGTTGATTATGACGGCGATACTATTTTTACCGAGTTAGAAAATAAAATAAAGTCCGGTCAAGACTTAACCGACATTGATGTTCTTAAACTTGTGCTTCTACCGTTAATGAATCACACTATGCCGCGGCACAACTTAGCAACAGATACTATAGAATTGGCAAAGAAGATACTCGACCCAAAGAAAAAGAACGCCTGTATAGCGGCGGCGTTTGGTTTCGCAAGTAAATATCTTGATGATGAAAAAATTAATAAACTACGGGAGGTGCTTGAAATGACTGAATTAGTTGAATCATTCATGATGGATGAAAAAATTGAAACAATAAAGGTTGCCTTGAAAGAGGGACTTCCTATCGCTTCTATAGCTAGAATAACCAGGCTTGATGAATCTAAGATTAAAGAGTTGATGAAGGAATTAGGCATAGAATATTAGTAAATATATAACCCCCCAGTCAAAGCCTCCCATACCGAGGCTTTTCCCATCCCCTAAAAAAAACACTTGACACCTCCATTCTACCATGCTAGAATCAACCCGTAACAAATTCTATCACAATAGAACAAGGAGGTTCCCATGTCCCCTCACCTATTCGACTCCGAACTAAAAGTAATGGAAATCCTATGGCAAAACGGCGACACAACAGCCAAGGAAATCGCCGCGTTGCTATCCGCCCAAACCGGCTGGAGCAAAACAACCACCTACACAGTAATCAAAAAATGTGTAGACAAAGGCGCAATCGAGCGCCGCGAGCCGAACTTCGTCTGCCATGCGTTAATCACAAAGGACGAAGAACGGGAGCGCGAAACCGCCGAGCTAGTGGACAAGATGTTCGGCGGCTCGTCCGACCTTCTTGTCGCCTCGCTAATCAACAAGAAGAAGCTAAGCCAGGGTCAGCTGCAAAACCTGCGCCGTCTCATTCTCGAAATGGAGGAATGATAAATGAGTCTGCTATCCATCACGCTTGCCGGGGCAGGGATGGTTGTACTGGCTGTGGTGATTCGCGCCGTTGGCATGAACCGCCTGCCTAAGCTGACATTCGTGGCAATCTGGACGTTTGTGGCGCTGCGGCTGATTCTGCCGTTTTACATCACGGTACCCCAACCGGTCGGTGTGAGCGACCGGTTGCCCTTGGCGGCGGAAGTAATTACCGATTGGCTTCCGTCCGCCGCACCCCTTCACATAGCCGCCGCAACCGCTGACAACCCGCAAATAGACCCCCTTCCAATCATGTGGCTTGCGGGCGCGGCGGCAGGCATTTTGTACTTTCTCATAACCCACTTGAAGTTCAGAAGAAAAATGAGCGACTCCCTGCCCGTCACAAGCAGCATAGCAGCAAGCTGGCAGGCTGAAAATCCCCTGCTGCGCCGCGTGGAGATAAGGCAAACGCACAAAACCGCGTCACCGCTCACCTACGGCGCCGTACGGCCTGTCATACTTCTGCCGTCCGCCTTGGACTGGGAAGACGAATCAAGCCTGCGCTACATTCTCGCGCACGAGTACGTGCATATACGGCGTTTTGACTACCTACTCAAACTGCTGTACGCGGCGGCTCTGTGTGTCCACTGGTTCAATCCGCTTGCTTGGCTGATGTTTGTGCTTGCGAACCGCGATTTGGAGCTGTCGTGCGACGAGGCTGTGCTTACGGCCTTCGGCGAGAAGTCGAAATCAGCCTACGCCATGACCCTGCTTGAATCGGCGCTTGGCACGTGCCAGCCGTCACTGTCAAACGGTTTTAGTAACCTGCATAAAACCGCTATCGAAGAAAGGATAATTGCCATGAAAAATATGAAGAAGAAGTCGGTTTTCGGCATTATAGCCGCTCTTACCGTAGTACTTGCCGTCATGGTTGCCTGCTCCACGGCGACCGCCGCCGCGCCTGACGGAGCGCGTACCCAAGTCCGCATCCCGCTTGGCGAGTTTCAAACAGCAATAGACCGTTTTCTCAACTTGGAGTCACAGGAATTTCTGTCGGGTCTGGACGAGAACCGCGATGCATCGCAAATCATATTCTATGACGAGGCCACGGGCGTGGAATTTGACTTAGACCTGTGGTTCGGCGGCACCGATTTAATGATGCCTGTCCTCTTTCACGATTTGGACGAGGCGCTTGCGCTGCATGTTGTGGACGGTATGGTTGACAGTTTTATTATGCCAACCCTGCCCGAGGGGTTCGCGTTTCAGTTTGCCTATTTCTGCTCCATCTACTGCCCTATCAATCCGCCCGTCCCCGCCTCCGGGCTGGAAGGGCATGAGCTGTCTGTCGTATTCTCGGACGGCGAGCGGACACTGCTGCTTAGTGTCAGCTACATGCGGGAAGATGTTGCCTTCAGCCGTTTTTGGATGGGCGGCGACCTTGTTGATAGGAACATCAACGGGCGCAGGGTAATCGCGGGCAACGGCGTTCTTAGCCTAAACATCACGCCCAATATAAACTACGATTTCCGCTCGCCGCAGCTTACCCGCGCAGAAATGCTTGCCATAGCGGAATCCCTGATTTAACTTAATTTGACTCATTAAAAAATCCATGCTAACCTAAACCGAGAGGGGGGTTAGCATGGATTTTTCAGACGAAAAAATAGCAATGGAAACTGCCAGAAACAGCATAATCGTAAACATAGCCCTGTCAGCCTTCAAGCTCTTTGCCGGTATCATTGGGCAGTCCGCCGCCATGGTTTCCGACGCAGTCCACTCAATCACCGACCTAGTCGGAACAGTCATCGCCGTAATCGGCATCAAACTCGCAAACCAACAGCCCGACAAGGAACACCCGTACGGCCACGAACGCTTCGAAAGCGTAGCAACCCTGGCCCTTGCCCTGCTCATTTCCGCAGTAGGCATAGGCATAGGATGGACGGGCGTGCAAACCATCCTTGCGGGCGATTTTCAGTATCTGGGCGTACCCGGCATACTCGCGCTAATCGCCGCCGTCGTCTCTATCGGCGTGAAGGAAGCGCTGTTTTGGTACGTACGCGCCGCCGCGAAGAAAATCGACTCCGGCGTACTGATGGCAGACGCTTGGCACAGCCGCGCGGACGGCCTGTCGTCCATAGGCAGCTTCGTGGGCATACTGGGCGCGCGCATGGGCTTCCCCGTCTTAGACTCCGTAGCCGCGCTAGTCATTTGCGTCTTCATAATAAAAACCGCCGTCAGCATCACCCTAGACGCCATCGGAAAAATGACCGACAGAGCCTGCGATGACGCCACGGAGGCTGAAATGAACAAAGTAATATTATCACAGGAATCAGTAGAAGGAATCGACCTGTTAAGGACAAGGATATTCGGAAACAGAGTTTATGTCGATGTGGAGATAGGTGTAAGCTCGTCCCTCTCGTTTACGGCCGCGCACAATGTCGCGCACAGCGTCCACGACGCAATCGAGCGCGAATTTCCAAAGGTCAAGCACTGCAAGGTACACGCAAATCCTATCGACCGCCCCTGAGTGACTTACGGTTTTCATACAAAACGTCTACCGTCTGCGCAAGGTAGTTGTTCACAAGCCTAAACTGTTCGTCGATGTTTTCCATCGCTTCTTTAATCATGCCTTCGGTCTTCTCCAAAATTTCGTCGGTGTAGTCCACCGCACCAATCCGCATTTCGCGTGCGTTCTTCTTGGATTCTTCAATCAAGTCCGTAGCCTGCTCGTTCGCGCGGCGAAAGATTTCATGCTCGTTTGTAAGGAGCTTCGCTTCTTCTTCGGCTTCTTTCAGAATGCCTGCCGCTTTCACACGGGCGTCCGCGATAATCTTGTCGTGGTCTTCGATAATCCGCTGCGCATGTCGGATTTCTGTCGGCAGATTGAGCCGAATTTCGTTCATAACGTCATAAACGCGCTCTTTTTCCACCGAAATCTTGTTAGAAAACGGCACAGATTTGCTTGCGTCCAAAATGTCTTCTATCTGGTCTAAATAGTCGAGCAATGAATCCATTCATATCCCCCTAGACGGTTTCTGCATATAAAAATTTTTTTCTCAACGAATCTTTCACAGCGGGCGTCACCCACCGGTCTAACACTCTATCATCAAAGCCGCTCGGATAACCCGACGCAGCTATTTCACGAATCAAACTCGAGGACATTGCGGCGTAAGCTAAATCGGTAAGCAGGATTACAGTTTCCAGACCCTCGTACAATTTGTTGTTTGCCTGTGCTATAGGGATTTCGTACGCGCAGTCGGAAGGCGAACGTACCCCCCGCAAAATATACCCTATTTCACGCTCTTTTGCAAACTGCGCGGTCAGCCCGCTGTATAACTCTATGCGGACTCCCGGAATGCCCGCCGTTTCGGCTTGCAGGAACGCGGCGCGTTCTTCCGCTGAAAACAGCGGCGTCTTCGCTCGGTTCTGCACCACAGCCACGGTCAGTTCACTAAACAAACGGGCGCCCCGCTCAATAAGGTCAAGATGCCCGCGAGTAACAGGGTCAAAATTCCCGGGAAAAATAGCCCTCACCCATCACCACGACCTTTCATAAAATAAAAACTGCATCTGCGCGTATTGCTTCCTGCGGTAAAGCGCCAGCCCGTTCTCCTCGAGCAAAACAACGGCAAGCGGACATTCCGCAATAAAAATCCCGTTTTCGGACAAAAGCCGAAACTGGACAACAAACTCCAAAATTCCCGCTAAATCCCCTGCGGCATAAGGCGGGTCGGCGAAAATGATATCAAAGGTACGCCCCGCAAGCTTGTCCCGCGCGGCGGATTCCGCAGGCAACATAAAAATCTCCGCACTGCCGCGCAGCCGCGTCTTAACAAGATTAGCCTCGGCAGCCTTCACAGCCTTAGGCGAGCTGTCCACAAACACGGCAGCCCGTGCCCCGCGGCTAAGCGCCTCAATCCCAACCGCACCGCTGCCGCAGTACAAGTCAAGAAAATAAGCATCAGCAACCGACGCGCCCAGTATGTTAAACAAATCTTCTTTCATACGGTCGCCCGTCGGCCTGGTTTCCAACCCACTCGGAGCAATAAGCTTACTGCCCCTAGCTTTCCCTGATATCACTCGCATATTTCATTCTACCAAAACATCAGACATAAGGCAACAAAATTACCCAATCTTCTCCAACGCACGAAAAGCCGCCTGACGCTCGGCGTCCTTTTTGCTTTTCCCAACACCCGTCCCAAGGATTTGGTCGAGGTGCGAAACAGATATAGTAAACTCCCGCTGATGCGCGGGCCCCGTCTCACTTATAATGCTGTACACAAGCGGCACGCGGCTGTGCTTCTGGATTGTCTCCTGCAAGCTCGATTTTGGGTCACTGATATCAACGCCGCCGCGCGGGCGCCTCTTGTACTCATCCAGTTTATCGTCAAAAAGCGCAGTAACAAACGCCCTGGCCGGCTCGAAGCCGCCGTCCAAATAAATCGCGCCGATAACCGCCTCAAGGGCGTCCGACAAAATCGAACCCTTTTCGGCGCCGCCGCTAGTAACCTCGCCGCGTCCAAGCCGCAAAAACTCGCCAAGCCCAAGCTGCTTGGCATAAGCCGACAAACTCGCCTCACAAACAAGCGCAGCGCGTGCCTTGCTAAGCTCGCCCTCCGTATGCTCGGGCAAGCGCTCGTACAGCAAGCCGCTAATCAAAAGCTCAAGCACCGCGTCGCCGAGAAACTCAAGCCGCTCATTGCTTGCTTCCCAGCCTATTTTATATTCGTATGCATAAGATTTGTGCGTGAGCGCCTGCTGCAAGCGCTCCGGCTGCACAAAGCTATAGCCCAACACTTCCGCCGAAGGAAGCATCATCCCTGCATCGCCTTTTTAATGTAGCCGACAGCGTCGCCCACGTTACGGATATTTTCAGCCTGCGAATCGTCAAATTCCATCTCGAAAATTTCCTCAAGCTCGGTAATAATCTGAAAAATATCAAGCGAATCCGCACCTAAATCTTCAACAAAAGTAGTCTCCGGCGTAATCATCTCTTTAGTCAGCTTACGCCCTGCCGCGCCCATCTGCGCTAAAATTACATCGCGAATCTTTTCAAATTCCATTTTTCTATTAAACCCCTTCCAGATAATTTACGCATTGTCTGACGGCACTGCAAACCGCCGTGTCGTTGGAGCTGCCGTGCGCCTTCACAACAAGCGCGTTAAGCCCAAGGAACGGCGCACCGCCAATCTCGTCCGAATCAAGCCGCTTGCGCAGCCGCCCAAAAGCCCCCTTAGCCATAAGCGCGCCAAGCTTCGAAAGCGTAGAGGACATGAGTTCATCCTTCACCATCCCAAGCAGCCCCATAGCAAGCCCCTCGGTATATTTCAAAATAACATTCCCCACAAAAGCATCGCAAACAGCCACATCGACAACGCCCGCGGGAATGTCCCGCGCCTCCACGTTGCCCACGAAGTTTAGGCCAAACTCCCGCGCCGCTTCTTCAAGCAAGCCGTAAGCTTCCTTCACAAGCGCGTTGCCCTTCTCGCGTTCCGCGCCGATGTTGACCAGCCCGACCCGCGGCGCTTTCACACCGCGCGCCTTCGACATGTACTCGCTGCCCATCTGTGCGAACTGCGCCAAATATGTGGGCTTGCAGTCCACGTTCGCGCCGCAGTCCACCAGAAATGTGAACCCTTTTCGGTTAGGCAGAAGCGCACCGAGCGCAGGGCGCTCCACACCGGGCTTCCGTCCGATTACGACGGTGGCGCCCGTAAGCAGCGCCCCTGTGCTGCCCGCGGAAACAAAGGCCGAAGCCTCGCCCTCTTTCACGGCTTTCAAGCCTAGCATTATAGAGGACTGCCGCTTCCGCCGAATCGCCGTGGTCGGCACCTCGTCCGTACCAATCACATCTGGGGCGTGTAGAATAGAAACCGCAGTACTCGATGGCAGTTTCGCAAGCTCTGTTTCTATGACGTCCTGCTGGCCGACCAGAAGGATTTTTATGTTCATCTCGGCGGCGGCTTTCACCGCGCCGCTTACGGCGGCACCGGGCGCGTTGTCGCCACCCATCGCATCCACTGCTATTGTGTGCGGCAAGATTTTGACCTCCCAAAAAAATCGAAAGGGCTAAAGACATAGCTTTAGCCCCGGCTTAACACTTTACAAATGTTTACTCAGACGAAGCCGCTTTAAGCTGTACTTCGCTACGCTTATAGTGACCACATTCCTTACACATCATATGCGGTTTGCAAAGCTCCCCGCAGTTACTGCAAGCAACCAAGCCCGGCGTAGCAATTTTCCAAGTCTGCGCCCTGCGCTTATCTCTACGCGCCCTCGATGTTTTCCCTTTAGGACAAATAGGCATTTCATTCACCTCCAAAACACTGCAAATTATATAGCTTTAGTAAAAATTAGTCAAGTTGTTTGAAAAATTACCTCCCACCCTTATCATAAGTCTGCCCAAGCGCCTTAGGCGCAACTGTATTCTTAGAAGTAAACGCCAAAACCACCAAAGTAGCCAAATACGGCACCATTCGATAAAAATGCGCGGGAATCGGCAAATCACGCAGAAAATCAATCGCCGTATAACTAGCCGCCACAGCCTGCATCATCCCAAAGAAAAACGCGGCAAACAAAACCTTAACAGGATTCCAACCGCCGAAAATAAGCACAGCCAAAGCCAAGAACCCGTACCCGGAAACCGAGCCGCTAAACACGGTCGTGGTAGGCACAATCAGAATAAGCCCGCCCATCCCCGCAAGCGCCCCGGAAATCAAGACCCCAGCATAGCGCATTTTCACCACACTAACCCCTACCGAGTCAGCCGCCTGCGGATGCTCACCGCAAGCCCGCAGCCGCAGCCCGAATTTCGTCTTATACAAAACAAAAGTAGCCACCGCCAAAATCACAAACCCAATATAGGTAGACACATAAGCGTTCTGAAAAAGCATAGGCCCAATCACAGGGATGCCCCCAAGCACAGGCACGCTCTCTATGCGGAACTGGTCGGCAAAATGCACATTCTGCGTACCTGTCACAAGCCGCGAAACATAGACAACAAAGGCAGGCGCAAACATATTAATCGCCACACCGCTGATGACCTGGTTCGCCTGCAAGTTAATCGAAGCGTAGGCGTGGAATACCGCAACAAACATGCCCGTCACCATCGCAACCACAATCGCGATTAAGAAAATCGGCTGCCCGGGCAGCTGTTCCTGAAAGTTAGTTATAACCAAAACGCCCGCGAACGCGCCAAGCACCATTTTCCCGTTAAGCGCGATGTTGACTATGCCGGACTTTTCGGAAAACAGCCCGCCAAGCGCGACTATCATAAGAGGAATCATAAAGAACATCGTGTGCTGTATAATGAAGTAAGTCATGTTCATGCTGATTTACCCCCTTTCCTGCCGACCGCGTTCTCAATCATCGACTTCACAAGGAACACAAACGCGCAGAAGTAAATGACAATCGAGATAACAACCTCGACAATCTCAATCGAGAAGCCAAACAGCTGCATCCGCGCACCGCCTAAGAAAAGGTACGAAACCAAAACGCCCGAAAAGATAATGCCAATCGGATGATTAAGCCCGAGAAACGCCACCGAAATCCCCGTAAATCCCTCCGCGGAAAGCGCGTCCACCGCGCTCATAGACAGCCCCATGCCGTTCATATAGTTGAGCGCGCCGCCTACCCCCGCAAGCGCGCCGCAGAACATCATCGAAAGCACGATGTTCTTGTTCTCGTTTATGCCCGCGTACTTTGCGGCGTCCTTGTTGAATCCGCAGGCTTTAAGCTCGTAGCCGAAGGTCGTCTTCTCCAAGATAATGTAGACCAAAACCGCAACGGCAATCGCGATAAATATGCCGATATTTATATGCGAAGACCTAACGCCGTCCGAGAAGATGTTTCCAAGCCCCATGGTCGGCAGCTGCGATTCCGCGGGAATCCGCGTACTAGTCCCGCGCCCGCGGTCGAAGACGAAGTTAATTATCATGAAGTTAACAAAAAACATTCCGATATAATTCGTCATAATGCACGAAATAACTTCATGCACGTTCCGATACGCTTTAAGCAGCCCGGGAATCGCGCCCCAAAGCGCACCAACCAAAGCCGCCGCAATAATGCAAGCCAAAATCCGCAGCCAAGGCGGCAGGAAAGTAAATTCCACGGCAATATAAATCGCAACAAACCCGCCGAAGGTAAACTGCCCGCTTGCCCCAATGTTAAACAGCCCCGTCTTGTAAGCAAAGGCGACGGACAGCCCCGTCAAAATAATGGGCGTGGCCTGCAAAAGCACATCACCGATATTCCGCATGGAGCTTGCCCCGAACGTAAGAATCATCCGAAACGCGGGGAAAGCTTGATAGGCGTCACTCGCAATCAGGATAAGCAGCCCGATAAGCAGCCCCGCGATGATTACGAGTACGGAAGACAAAAAGTTATACAACCCGCTGCGGCTCATACTGCCACCTCCTTATCCCGCTTCGCGCCGGACATGTACAGCCCAAGCTCTTGGAATGTGACATTTTGAGGATTCACATTCGCGACGATTTCGCCCTCGTACATGACCAAAATGCGGTCAGATACGTTCATGACTTCTTCCAGCTCCAGCGAAATCAGCAGTACCGCTTTACCTGAGTCCCTTTGCGCAAGCAGCTGCTGATGAATATACTCGATAGCGCCGACATCAAGCCCGCGTGTGGGCTGCACAGCGATAAGCAGTTTCGGGTCGCGCTCTATTTCCCGCGCCAGTATGACTTTTTGCTGATTACCGCCGGACATTGACCTTGCCAAAGTTTCCTCGCCCTGCCCGCTTCTTATATCGAAGCGTTCAATCAGCTTTCTCGCATAGTCCTTAATTACCTGCATTTTCAAGAACCCGTTCTTCTGAAAATCCTCGGTGTAGTATGTCTGCAAAATCGTGTTGTACGCGAGGCTGTAGTCCAAGACCAGCCCGTGCTTGTGCCTGTCCTCGGGAATGTGCGAAATGCCCGACTCGGTGCGTTTTCTGATTCGCGCGCGGGTTATATCCTTGCCTTCCATCAGAATTTCGCCGGAATCCACGCCTTCAAGCCCTGTCAGGGCGTACACTAAGTCCGTCTGCCCGTTACCCTCGATTCCCGCTATGCACAGGATTTCACCTGCTTTTACGTCAAAACTGATGTCCCTTAGTTTGTCCTTGCCGCTTTCGTCAGCTTTGCCTTTTTGGTTCAGGTTGCGCACTTGCAGGATAGTCTCGCCGATTGCAGCCTCTTTTTTGTCCAGGCTCAGCACGACTTTTCTGCCTACCATCATCTCCGATAATTCTTCTTTTGAGGTATCGGCAACGTCAACTGTACCAATCAGCTGCCCTTTCCGCAGAACGGAGCATCTGTCGGCTACTTGCTTTATTTCATCCAGCTTGTGCGTGATGAACAGAATCGACTTGCCCTCTGCCGCCATGTCCTTCATGGTCTTCATGAGCGCCTCGATTTCCTGCGGTGTCAGCACAGCCGTCGGTTCGTCGAAGATTAATATTTCGTTGTCTCTGTACAGCATTTTCAGGATTTCCACCCGCTGCTGCATTCCCACGCTAATGTGGCGCACTTCTTTATCTATGTCAATATCAAAGCTGTAGCGCTTGGAAAGTTCGAGAACCTTCTCACGCGCGTCCTTCATTTGCAAAACGCCGCTCTTTGTCGTTTCCACGCCCAGCACGATATTTTCAAGCACGGTAAAATTATGTACCAGCTTGAAATGCTGATGCACCATGCCTATGCCAAGCGCGTTTGCGTCGCCGGGGCCTGTTATGCTGACTTCCTCGTCATTTTTGAAAATACTGCCCTTCTCCTGCTTATATAAGCCGAAAAGTACGCTCATAAGCGTGGATTTGCCCGCGCCGTTTTCGCCGAGCAGCGCATGGATTTCGTTCCGTTTCAGCTGTAGCGTAATATCGTCGTTTGCGATGATTCCGGGAAATTCCTTGGTTATGTTACGCATTTCAATGATATACACAAAATCGCCTCTTTCAATCTGAAAAGAGGTCAGTTGGTTAGTGTCACTAACCAACTGACCCTCACAACTTTATGCTACATTTCGTTTACTGTTACCAAAGATATATTCGCAAGAATGTCGGACAGCTCTTGGCTGTTGTTCACACGGATTCTGCCTTCTGCAAGCGAAGCGTAAACAGCGTCGTACTGTGCCTGTGTGAAGTTTGTGAAACGGGAGTTTGACATAGGAAGACCAACACCGTTTACACTTGCGTCAAACAGCAGTTCCTGCCCGCCGCGGAAGTTACCGTTCATGAAGTCTGTCAGCATATCATAGATGGAAACGTCAAGAGCCTTCATTGCGGATGTGATAACGGAATCGCTCAGCCCGCTTTGGTCAACGTCTACGCCGATTGTGGATGCGCCTGCCGCTTCTGCCGCGCTCATTACGTTAAAGCCTGCGCCGCCAGCTGCCGCAAATATTACTTCTGTGCCTGCCGCAAACCATGCTGCCGCTGTTGTTACGTGTGCAGGGTCGGGCGCAAAGCCGCCGAGATAGTGGTAGTTAATTGTAACTTCGCCCGGGGAAAGACCGAGGGAAGCCGCCGCGTATTCCGCGCCTTGGATATAGCCGTGGCCGAAACGGATAACCGCAGGAACAGGCAACCCGCCCATGAAGCCGAGGTTACGGTAGCCTTCCATTACCGCTGCATAGCCTGCAAGGAAGCCTGCTTCTTCTTCCGCATAGTGAATCGCCGCGAGGTTGCTTTCTATCCTCACACCGCCTGCACCCGCGGGGGAAGCATCAAGCAGAACAAACTTCGCATCCGGGAACAAGTCCTGCATCTCGTAAGACGAAGCGATGAAGTGGAAACCTGGCAGAACAAGGAAGTTGAACCCTCTGCCTACCGCACCTTCTACGAGGTCGATACGTGTGGCATCGTCAGGGGAGTGCGGTTGGAAAAATTCCGCGTTAGCGGCGGGCAAGCCATGGCTTTGCAAAAAGCGCTGAATACCTGCCATGGAGCCTTCGTTAAAGGAGCCGTCGTCAAGAATAGAGTCCGGTGAGTGAGCAACAAGTGCGATACGGATGTCCGCTGCCGCAATGCCGCCTGCTGCGGGAGCATCTGCGGGAGCCGCCGCTGGCGGTTCTGCCGCCGGGGTCGCCGGTGCAGGTGCCGCAGCCGGTGCGCAAGCCGCAAACGCGACTACCAAAACCATCACTACTGAAATACACTTCAAGACCTTCTTCATTACAAAATTCCTCCTTATTTTTACATAAATAAAGTCGGCTCTATTAGACCAACTTTTAGTATGCGCCCAAGTCTGCGCCGCCGGTCAAAACCTTGACAGCGGAGCTTGTCCCAAGACGCGAACAACCTTCATTAATGAATGCGACGAAATCTTCCCGGGTTCTCATTCCCCCGGCGGCTTTCATCTTTACGTCCGAACCAATGTGTTTCTTAAACAGCCTGATGTCGTCAAGCGTTGCGCCTCCCGTGCCGAAGCCTGTGGAGGTCTTGATGTAGTCCGATTTGCTTTCTGTCACGCATTTGCACAGGGCGATTTTTTCCGCCTCTGTGAGATAGCAGCATTCGATTATCACTTTTAGAATGTTGCTGCCTGCCGCTTTTTTCAGGGCGGTTAGCTCTGATGTGATTTTGTCAAAGTTCCCGTCCTTTGCGTCGCCGACGTTTATTACTACGTCAAGCTCGGTTGCGCCGTCCTTTACAGCGTTTTCGATTTCAACGCGCTTTGCGTCAAGCGAGCTGTAACCCAGGGGGAAGCCGATTACCGTGCAAATCGTAAGAGACGAGCCGTACTTGTCGTGTACGCGTTTGATGAATGACGGCGGAATGCACACGGATGCGCATTTGAAGCGGATTGCTTCGTCGCAGAGGGTGACGATTTCGTCCCATTTTGAGGTGGCGGCAAGTAGTGTGTGGTCTACAAGGGCGTAGATTTTTGAATCTTCCATATTAGTGCCCCCTATCTTTCAGAATCACTTGGCGGAGTGCTTCTACCGCTACGCGTGTGGGGATTTCCGTGTCGTGGCTCAGCGGGTTGTCCATTCCGGCGGCAGCTCGTTCCTGATTGCCGCAGACCAGAACTACCGCACCCGCACGCACGCGCAGGTAGCTGCTTACGATGAAAAGAGTGGCCGATTCCATTTCTGAGGCAAGTGCGCCTGTGCGGATGTATGCTTGCCAGTTGTTCAAAAGCTCGTGCGAGACAGGCATACGCTCCGGGCTGTGCTGACCGTAAAACGAGTCCTTGCACTGCACCACGCCTACGTGGAATTTCTGGCCGAGCTTCTTTGACGCGTCGGCAAGCGCGTTTACTATTTCGTAGTCGGCCACGGCGGGGTATTCGATTGGCGCGTATTCGCGTCCTGTGCCGTCTAAGCGTATTGCTCCGCTTGCGATAACGACTTCGCCGCCTATAACATGCATCGCCATGCCGCCCGATGTGCCCACCCGAATGAAGGTGTCGCTGCCGAGCTGCACAAGTTCTTCCAGCGCAATGGCCGCGCTCGGCCCCCCTATTCCGGTGGATGTTACGCTTACCTTTTCACCTTCAAGGAAGCCGCTGTAGGTGACGTATTCCCGCTGGTCCGCGATAAGCTTTGCGTTGTCGAAATGACGGGCAATACCTTCGCAGCGCTTTGGGTCACCGGGCAGGATTACATAGCGCCCTACGTCGCCTTTTTTCATGCCGATGTGGTACATCCTGTTGTCATCGGTGTTAATGTGACTCTTTTCCATACTCGTCTCCATTTATAACATGCATATGACATTAGCGCTTACATTATACGGTATTGGCTGCCGCTGTCAAGTGTGATATAGTATTTTCAAAAATGAAAGCGGGTCGGAAAATGGATTACAAGAGTTTAGCCAAGGAGGCAATTATTGCCCGGGAAAATGCTTACGCGCCTTACTCTGACTATCTTGTCGGGGCTGCGCTTGCAACAAAGAACGGAAAAATTTTTCGAGGGTGCAACATCGAAAACTCTGGTTATTCGTCGACCAATTGTGCTGAACGTACTGCTTTTTTCAAAGCGGTATCGGAGGGCGAGCGCGAGTTTGCCGCGATAGCCGTAGCCGGATGGCCCCGCGGCGCGAAGGAAGCCTCGCAGGCGTTTCCGTGCGGGGTGTGCAGACAGGTCATGCGGGAGTTTTGTGACCCGCATACATTTGTTGTGTTGGTGGTGAACAGCACGGACGGCGGGTATACGGTGCATACGCTAGAGGAGCTGCTGCCGCACGGGTTCGGGCCGGAGAATCTTGGGGTTCAAACCTGACAAACGGGACATATGAACGTAGATGTACTGCCTGTTTTGATTTGAACTATATTCTCGCCGCAGGCCGGGCAGGGTTGATTCTCTTTGTAACCCACGAGAAAAAAGTCCGTAGTAAACCCGCCCTTCTGCCCAAAAAAATCATTTTCATATGCAAATGTGCCGTTTTCTCTTGATAAATTCATCAGCTCGGTTATGCTTTCGAACAGCAGTTTGACTTCATCGCCGCTCATTTCAGATATTTTCCTCTGCGGATGCAGGCGGGCTTTGAACAAAATGTCGTGCATATACATGTTCCCGATGCCGCCTACGTTCTTTTGGTTCATTAGGAAGGATTTGATTTGCGTCCTTTTCCCGCCAAGCAGCGAACGGAAATAGTCAAGCGTAAATTTCTCGTCGAAGGGGTCGATGGCTATATCTTTCGTGTTCGAATCAGACGCAAGGTTATCGGTAAGCAAAAATTTGCCGAACCACCAAAAACGGGCAGTATAACCGCTTCCGTCGGTGAACAGCATCTTTACTTGATATTTCTCCGGCTCGTCTTTTTCGTTTTCAAAGAACAGCACATCCGCGCCCATGCCGAGCGACAGCAGAATATTTTCGCCGTTATCAAGAGAGGTGATTATCCATTTTCCTTTGTTAACTGTATCGCTGATTTTTGCGCCGGCTGTCCGCTTTTGAAACTCATCTTCGGGGATGTTTGCGCATTTTTCTTGAAGCAAGGTCACTTTTTGGATGGTCTTGCCGCGCAGAGTGTTTTTCATTTGTCCGGAGAGTTTTGCGATTTCGGGAAGTTCTGCCATTTTAGTCGGCCTCCTTTTCGTTTTTAGTCACTTCCTACATTATACAGGCCAATGTCAAGAAGCACTTGACGCATTTCTCCGTATGATGTACAATCCACCAGGTAGGAAATAGGAGGTGAAACTTTGGCAAACATTAAATCTGCAAAAAAGCGTATTCTGGTAACTGCTAAGCGGCAGGCGCGCAACAAGAGCGTAAAAACCTATACAAAAACAGCCGTGAAAAAGGTGTTCCTGGCGGTGGAAGCGGGGGATAAAACCCAAGCGGCAGAAGCCCACAAAGTAGCTGTGAAAGCAATAGACCAAGCGGCATCGAAGGGAATCTTCCATAAAAATACCGCTTCACGCAAAAAGTCACAGCTCGCTAAATTAGTGAACGCTTAATGGATGTACGAAACGCTCTGCGGCTGCGGGGTGTTTTTTACTTAGATAGGAGCCGGGTATGACTTACGAAGTTTGGGACAGGAAGAAGAACGAGACTGTTGAGATTAACGACTCAGTTCGGTATATCGCTTACAAGCGTGATGATTACGGGAAAAAAGTCATGGTAGAGCCCGCACGGCTTACTGATGTTTCCAGTATTCACTATGTTTTCGTAACGGAATCCGGGATGGATATCTTGGTCAACAAAAATTCTGACAAGGACGATGATGTGGATTGCTTCTATAGTAATAAGAACAGCTGGAGCATTTCGCTTAATGAGTTTCGGGATTTTGAGGAATTGATTTGAGAGGGAATTTACTGGCGGTTGTAGTTGGGGTTTTGCTTGGGGTTGGGCTGATTTTCGGCGGGAGTTATTATTTTGCTTCGCGGCCGGTTTTGGCTGAGGATTATGTTTATGAGCCGGAGGTTGTGGCTGTGGCGGCTGTTGTGCCCGTTCCTTCGCCCTCGCCTGTACCCTCGCCCTCCCCTACCCCTTCGCCCTCGCCTTTGCCCACACCAACGCCTACTCCCGCACCTACTCCGAACCCCAACTACACCACCATCACCATCAGCGCCGGAGGGGACACTACTCTCGGCGGCGACTCGCGCTGGGCGGGGTACCACCGCTTTATGCGGGAATTTTACCTTAGCGGCGGCGACCACTCCTATTTCCTGCGCAACGTGCGGGACATTTTCTATGCCAGCGATTTGGCGATACTCAACTTGGAAGGCACCCTTACATACGCCTACGAACACATGGACAAGGAATTTGTGTTCCGCGGGCCGCCTCATTTTGCACAGATTTTATCCGCGGGCGCGGTGGATGTCGTCACCATTGCCAACAATCATACGATTGACTTTTTTGACATAGGCTACCGAGACACAAAGCAAGCGCTGCGCGACGCAGGCGTCGCCTATTTTGGGAACGATACTAATTTAATTATGGAAGTGAATGGAATCAAGGTTGGGCTGTTCGGCTTCCGCATCTGGAATACATACCCCTTTCAGCGGCATAGGATTACCGCCGCGATTGAAGACCTGAAAGCACGCGGGGCGCAGCTGATTATCGCTTACCATCACTGGGGAACCGAAAATGTCAATATGGTGAACGATGTGCAGATTGAGATGGGGCGTTTTACAGTGGAAGCCGGAGCGCATTTGGTGCTTGGGTCGCATCCGCATGTTATTCAGGGCTTGGAGGTTCACCGCGGTGTGAATATCGTTTACAGCCTCGCAAACTTCTGCTTCGGCGGGAACAGTAACCCCGCCGACCAAGATACGTTTATTTTTCAGCAGACGTTCACGTTCTATGACGGGGTGCTGCTTGATACCAATGAGATTAATATTATCCCTGCGTTTGTTTCGTCTACGCGGGCTTATAATAACTTTCAGCCAACGGTGGCGGTTGGGGAGGATGCGGAAAGGATTTTGCGGAGGTTGGAGGTTTATAGTGGGTGGATTTACTAGGGCGGAGGTAATCTAATATGGAAGCAAAAAAATGCAGAATAAAAATGATATGGAGCGCCGAGTCAGAGACATGGTACGCCGAATCAGATGATGTCCCCGGACTAGCTACAGGCGCACGCACGTTTGACGCGCTTGCCGAACGCGTGCGGAATATTGTTCCGGAACTCTTGGAGGACAATCTTCAATACACGGGGTCAGTGGAGTTGCAGTATATTGTTGAGCGTGTTGATGTTTTGGCAGCAGTTTCGTAATGGCGGATTTTACAAAAGATATAATACGCATCATAAGGAAAAACGAATGCGAGTTTGTACGCCATGGTAAGGGAGACCATAGTACGTGGCACAGCCCTATTACAAATAGGAATTTTACAGTTGACGGCGCGGTCAAAGACCGACACCTAGCCAATTTGATAATGAAACAGGCCGGTATCAGTCATAAGTTTTGATACTAACGCCGCTCAAAATGATGATAATCCCGCGGACTAGCCCAATTCCCGCCCCATATCCATCCGCGGCTCACAAAAGCCGTATAAACCGCGTCACCCGGCACTATCATCCCCTGCCGCACATAGCTCCTGTCCAGATACGGCTCACCCGCCGCAGGCCAAATTGTGCTGCCGCGCTGATACGGGTTCTGGATTGGGTTTATATCCACCGCCATACCGAACGCATGGCGCGAAAGGCGGTTTGTCCCCGCTATATAACGGAAGTTAAACGCGCTGCTGTTGTTAGCTTTCATCGAGTAATAATCAAGCGCATCGAAGTAATCTATCAGCTTTATACTGTATATCGGAAAGCGCGCACGGTAGATTTCTCTGAAAATATCCAAGACTTCCTCAGCTATTTCCGCGGCGACTATCAAATGCCCCTGTTTACTTTCGCCGCTAAAATCCTTATGGGTTACGGTCAGGTAACTAAGGAAATCATGACCGAATGGAGCGCGGTCATGGAAGCTTACATCTTGGATAAAGCTGATTATATGCGGAGGCAGCGGCTCGCTTGTGAAGACCGGGGCGGGAATGTAATACTTTCTGGCTGATTCGCAGGGGAGATTGAAAGCGGTCAGAAACAGCAGCGCTGTTACCGCCGCCAGGGTCAGTCTGTTAGTCACACTAACCAACCGACTCCGTAGCCTTCTTCAACCATTCAACCTCATCCGCGGCAAGCCTCGGCGACAATTTTTCAAAGACCTGCCTGTGATACTCATTCAGCCAGTCAATCTCATCCTTATTCAACAGTGCCGTATCAAGCGCCTTCACATCAATCGGACAAAGCGAAACCGTCTCAAACTCCAAAAACGTACCGAACTCATTCTTCTCGGCTTCCCGCACCAACAGAATATTCTCCGTCCGAATCCCGTGCCGTCCGGATTTATACAGACCCGGCTCATTCGAAACAAGCATCCCCGGCGCAAGCTTTGTTTTATTCATCCTCGGGCTAATCCCGTGCGGCCCTTCATGCACGCCCAGACAATACCCAAGTCCGTGTCCTGTCCCGTGATTAAAGTTCATGCCCGCTTCCCAAATCGGCTGCCTTGCAATCGCGTCCAAGTGCGTGCCAGTCGCGCCTTCAAGGAATTTCAGCCTTGCCATCGCGATATGCGCTTTCAGCACCAGCGTGTAGTCCCGCTTCATTTCGTCGGTAACAGCCCCCATCGCCACCGTCCGCGTAATATCCGTGGTGCCGTCCAAGTACTGCCCGCCCGTATCGACTAAGAACAGCCCCTCCTGCCGCAGCGTAGCGCAGCTGCCTTCCTTTGGCGCATAGTGCGCAAGCGCGGCATTTTCGCCGTACGCGGCTATTGTGTTAAAACTGTTGCCGAGCGAGTATTCCTGCGCCTTCCGCAGCTTCGATATCTTTGCCTGAATCTCTGTCTCTGTCGGCAGTTCGCTTGACGGCAGTTCGCTAAGCCATTTCAAAAACTGCGTGACCACCACACCGTCTTTAATGAAGGCATTCTTCGCGTTCGCGATTTCCGTTTCGTTTTTGACTGCTTTCAGCTCGGCTATTACACTGGGGCTTTTCACAGCCTTATTTTTGTCCGGAATAGCGCCGTACAGCCTCACGCTAAGCCCTGTATTGCTGTAAAGCAGCGCCTTCCCCGCGGCTTTTTCCTCTACGAAATCAAAGACCTCGTCATATGGACAAAGCGTAATCCCCTTCATATGCTGCGCGACAAAAACAGCGCCGCCGTCCCCTCCGAACGACGAGCCGATTTTCTGCTCGTCCATGAAAAGATACGCGTTTTCGAAATCCAACAGCAAGTATGCGTATGTCACAGGCGTATTTTTGACGTCCCCGCCGCGGATGTTCGTCAGCCACGCGATATCGTCAAGCGCGGCCACCAGATATATGTCTGCGCCTTTTTCCTTCATCTTAGCGCGGACTTCCGCAAGCTTGTCGGCCGTGCTTTTGCCTGAAAATTTCAGTTCATGCGCGAAGGCGAGTTCCGCGGGCATGGCAGGGCGCCCCCGCCATACGTCCCCCGCTACGTCTTCTTCGTAATGCCACGTTACGTTCTTCCTCGCAAGCTCTTTTTTCAGGCTCTCGAACTCCGCGACAGGCACAACACGCCCATCGAATCCAACCACAGCCCCGTCCGGCAAATTTTCAGCAAGCCACTTTTTATAGTTCGGCACCCCCGGCTGCCCGTCCTTAAACAGCGTGATTCCGCTGCCTTCCAGCTCTTTTTCAGCCTGAATAAAATAACGCCCGTCTGTCCACAGACCCGCGTTATCTTCCGTCACAACGACTAATCCCGC
>Ga0209755_10002668_pt1 | contig 23980 bp, 25 predicted proteins | sample TergutCo191P1_FD_187301 | JGI IMG/M metagenome (GOLD analysis project Ga0209755, IMG submission 187301) | Cornitermes sp. P1 segment gut microbial communities from Petit-Saut dam, French Guiana - Co191P1 (SPAdes) (version 2) | ecosystem: Host-associated > Arthropoda: Insects > Digestive system... | reverse complement strand
GCTGAAGTCTTCCAATTCCTCTACCACAAGGACATGACCGTTGTCTATATCCTCGGTGTGTCTTAGTGAAACAAGGTGTGTTCCCACATCTGTTCCCATCATGTTATCGGAGCGAAAAACTCCGTGCCTAACTAACCTAGGCTGTAAATTATTTAGCATTATTTAGTTCTCCTCTTTTTTTGGGAAAAAAATGATATAACTACTTGTTGCAAATTCTAGTGGATTTTTGAGGATAAAATTCATCTTCTTTTTGCCCTAAAAGCGTACTGGATGTACGCAAAGAGGGCGAAAAAAGTGGATTTTAGACCAAAAAGACGCAGAATTTGCAGCGAGTAGTTATTCATTTTTTCCTAAGTAGTTTTCAAAAAACTCACCATATTTTGAATTTTTTGTTTTTGTGTCATTTCCGACCGCCATTTTTAATGGAGTTTTAGACGGCATTTTTTTACCCCTAATAGCAAAGCATTCGGTCTCGAACAACTTTGCATCAAATTCTGACGCCAAGAAATTCATATGTTTTTTAGCCAATTCTATAAATGCTTCATCTTCTGCTAGGTCTGAAAAAGTTTCAGTAATCTCGTTCATTTTTCTTTCCTGTTCAGTCTTTTCATGCTTTTCCTTGTATGTAGATAGAGCCGTTAATTCATCCCGCTGCCTATCTAAAGCAGCGCCTTCTTCTACTGTCAGCCATTTTATAAGCATACTCTCAAACGTCTTTTCACTCACAGCAACAGACTCATCAGCACACATTTCATAGCTCATTCTACCTTTAGAAAACTTGCCAGAAGGGTTATCTTTTGTAGCAATATACCGCTCTACAAAGATAAATTTTTCATCAAAGTCAGCCAAAAAATACTGCATACAAACCGCATCGTTTGATACATTAAACCCTCTTAAAGCATCACTAATTGCTCCTCGTCTTGAGCCATAGGTTGCAGCAAAAGTTTCTAGCGTGTTAGTGCTTTTATCGCTCATAGTGCCATTTAAGCCCTTATTTACGCTATTTTGTGTTTGATTGTTAGTCTTAACATCATTTGCATCATCATTTTTCTTTTCCACTTTTTCTTCCTCCTTTTGTGGATTTCTATTAAATAACAGCTTTGTTTCATCCTTCATTTCTTCAAATGCGAGCATAAAACTTTCGTCTAGCTTAAACTGAATAAGCTCTACCTTGCTTTCAGGAAAACAAGGCTCATAATGAAAATTACTATCATCAGATTTACCCAAAAGACACAGCCCTGAAAAAGTGAATTTGCTGATATGAATAAAGTCTTTATCCTCTTCAGTCTTGCATCTTGCTATCTCTTTTGCCTTAATTTCCATGCTCTGCCCAAACCAAACATCCTCACTATATATCGTCTCTTTTAAGTGAGAATAACGAGAAGTCCAAAGGATAATATTAGCGGTTAAATAGGTTTTAGTAGTTCCGTCAGGCTCCACCACTTCCTCATAAGAAACCTCGTTATCCTCTGGCACCGTCCCATACGGAACAGTCAATATCTTAAAACTATACTTTCCATCCTTGTCTCTTTCAAGCTTCATGTCATGCCCGCCAAGACGATAAATCCCCTCACCGTCTACAAACACATGACCCACCACAGGAATATTAAACAGCGTAGGCAGTGCCTCTTTAACCGCTTCTTCAGATATGATAGTCTTGTTTCGATTTTTACCAAGTGCTAGGATATAGCATTTGCACAGCGTAAACTCCTCGTTGATGGGTTTAATAGGCTTTATCTTTGCATTAAAATTTATAGTATAATTTTTTAGCATTTCTCACCCCCAAACCTCATTGTGTCCTCTTCAATAAATTTGATGGAAGAATAGTTTTCACTTAAAACTGCATCAAGATCTGCCGTCTTTTCAAAGCAAAATAATAGTGTATCCTTACCCACTTTTTCTTTAGTAAAAAGAAAACCACGCTTTGCTAATCTAAGCGCGGTATCCTCATCAGTTATTTTTATAAACATATATAGCTCCTTCTACCTATTTGAATTTGTATCGTTTGCACGAGTAGCCTCCCCCGCATCACCTAAATCAGTTTCATCAGCTTCAGGTCTCCCCGCCTCCGACTCGCCTCCACCAGTGTTGTATGTGTTTTTTAGCGGCATCAAGTTTTTATTAAGATTAAGCACAGTATTTTCAATGTGATTTAACCCACCAATATCATACTGCGGAACTCCAATCGCCGCCATGTAATATGACTTTCCTATACCAAATGACGCCGCCTCTTTATACAGCTTAGTCCAGTCCTCAATGTTGAAAATTGTAATAGGTAAAAATGTAATCTTAAATTTATGCTTGCCGCTTAGTTCAGTTTTAAGGATACGATTAATAATCCTTTCAGCTTGCAGCATCATACCAAAAACATACGATTCGTCATTTTTTATGCCTAGCTTTGTTACCCCTGCCGTGTTGTTTGCCACTCCATGCAAAAGTGCCGAAGTCCCTGCACTTTGCCAAAAATTTTCCACAGTCTTAGAGATTTTATCTATCTGATTAGCTGTGCTGGATTTATCAAAAGAGAATGCCTCTAGGTCAAACGGAGTTATCGCTAAGCCCACTCCACTCCCGATATTTGTCGCCATCATACGATAATACTGCTCGGCATCCTTAAAATCCATCTTAGGATTACCGTCTTTATCGGCGGGGATTTTACCCGCTATCATCTTGTAATTTTCTTGGTCCTCTGCAACATCGCTCCTACCTTCAGCGTCTGCAATTTTATACAGCTTAGGCATGACGGACGCAAAAGGCGGGATTGAATAATGCGTAATACTATTGTCGGCTTTTAAGCAGATGGATATATCTGGCGGCACTTCCTGCCAATTAGACGCTCCTTGTGCTTGTGAAGCACGCAACATATCTGCAAAGGCTGGCGGGTATTTATACAATTCATCCTGATTTATTTTACTCATATCCACAGTGTACAAAAACACGCCGTCTTGAACAAAAGAGATTTTACATATGTCTGGATTGATTTTTTGCACAAATGACGAGTCCCTATCAAACCAGCGCACTCCAAAAAACACGCCCTCTCTTAAAGCCACCAGCATGGCCATGCGCATCATGTCAGGAACATTCATAACCTCTAACAAGTTGCAAGCTTTATAATAGTTTCGCTTAAATGAGTCTTTATCTGCGGCGGTCTCCACCCCAGCAAATTTGACTGGAGAAATTACATACCGCCACATCAACAATCCTGCATAATATTGAAGCAGCCTTTTATAATGCGATGATGCCAAATACATAAAGATTGATGCGTTGCGTAAATTCTTTTCATTAGCAGCAGGGTTTTGTAACCATGTAGTAATCTGCTCTCGTGAATACTTAGTGAAAGACACATGATTGCTATTTGCAGCACCATTAGGATTAAATAGCATTTGTCTAGCCAATTCCCTAGCAAATGCAACCCTAATATCCTCATCCTGCATAGACTCATTAAACATCTTATCCAGCTTATCCACCGCCGCCAATTCTTTTTTTGTAGCCAATAAATTCCTCCTCTGCGTCAAAAAAAACACCTTCATAAGAAAGTGTTCTAAATGTATTTTATTATTCGATTTGGTGTATGATTTTCATAAGTACAGGCAAACTATATTTGTAGCTATCTACTATAACAAAACTGGGAAAGAGCGAATAAACAATAATCAATGAAGTTTTTTGCTAACTCTCTCAAGTGCATCTACTGCTTCTTGATATATGATAGTCCCGCCATTGTCAACTCTAGGTGCCGCTGCTTTTTCAAAATACTCTTTGGCTTTTAGATAATCTTGAATTACCCCTTTGCCTTCTTCATAGCATTTGCCTAATTCATATTGAATTTTAATAACAATGGTACAATCATAACCTACAACATCTGTGGGTATATTTTTGTGTTTTTCCCAAATTTCTACGGCTTTAGGATAATTTTGAAGATTATAATAACATCTGCCCAATCGATAACACATATTGGAATAGCCTTCATTTACTATAGTAAAATATCTTTCATACCACTCAATTGCCTTTTCGAAAAAAGGTCTAGCTAGTTCAATATTTCCAGCGTGTTCACTCATTTTGTTATGTAAACCATTTCCTTGTTCATAATAACAACTTATTATACCCCTAATTGCCCGTATAATATTGCCAGGACCTAGCGGAAGCAGCAAGCCACTCATATTCTTGCATGCGTAAATAATATCGGCTGTATCTCCTATATTATCTTGAATCCATTTTTCATAGAAAGCAAGAACTGCAGTGTATGATTCAATTGCGCCGGCATAGTCACAACCACCAATCCAACTAGCTAAATATTGTCCTAATCGTACATGAGCTTCACCGACAGCTAAATCAAATTTGTAATAATCAAAACTATATTTTCCTTCCGGCTGATTCGAGTTTAGACCTATTACACGAAAAAAACCATTTACCGCATTTTCTTTTTCAGATAATGCGGCTTTTTTAACCCACCAAAGTGCCTCTTTATGGTTTATACCTATGAAAGATGGATATAAGCTCCTAGGAAGAGGTAGCAGTTTTTCATTTTCCCATGTAGCTCCAAGGTAATACTGTGCCATCATCAACATCGCAAAAATATGCCCAGAATTGGCAGCTTTTTCAAGCCAATCATATGAGGAATGATAGTTTTCAAGATCATTATAAAACATACCCAGTGTGCACTGCGCTTCAATGTTACCTCCCGCAGCAGCTTCTCTCAGCCACTTTTCCAGCAAATTATTTCTTTGAGAGAAGTCTTTACCGCGACTAGAAATTATTCTAGAATATAAAAATTGAGCATCTGCATACCCTTGCTCGGCCGCCTTTAGTGACCACTCCATCGCTTTGTCAATATTCAAGTGTGATAAATCTTGATTTTTATATTGATATTCATGGAACAATCGAAAATCATCAATAACCGAAAGAGAATAGTCTCGTTTTTTATACCTATAATGAACCCCTTCCTCAAAATAATAACATGCCAAATCATATTGCGCTAAAACATGACCTGCATTTGCCGCCTTCTCAAACCAAAAGACCATTTGCTCAATGTTTTTTTCTACTCCGTCACCATTTTGATAACACTTACCCAAATCATGCTGTGCATCTGACGCATTTGCATGAGTATTATTTGCCGCCTTGGTATACCAATACATTGCTTTGCCCATATCCTTTTCTATGCCCTCGCCGTGATGATAACAAATAGCTAGATTATGTTGTGCATCCCCGTGTCCGTTTTTTGCAGCTTTTTCATACCACTTAAATGCTTTTATATGACATTGTTTTACACCTAGTCCTTCTTCATAATATCTACCTAATTCAAATTGTGCATGAATATCATTAAATTTGATTTTTTCCAAACAAGCTAAAAGGTTCTCAATTCTATTTTCTCCATCATTATAAAATTCAACAAAAAATTGTCTTATCACATCTTTAGCTTTTGATGCAGCCTGTTTAATTTCATCTACTATATAACCATCAGCATCCTCTTTGACATTAACATCAACGCGCAGTTTATATAACAACTTTAATTTTTCCATTTCTTTAACTGTTTTTTCAAATAATTCGTCAATCTCTTTTTTTGATTCCGAAATAGCATTTTCAATTGCATCTTCTTTTCTTTTTTTAATCCAAGTTCTATATACAATAATAGCACTCCATACAATATTGACTGCTCCCAAAAAAGCTATGATGAAGCGAAAAAAATTGCGTTCCGGCGCTAAATCTAAAAATAATCCAAAAACGATAATTAATACACCTAAAAGAGCCATCCCTATTGTGGTAAATAATTTTATTATTTTCTCTTTTTTTTCTTTTGTCATTTTATATCCTTTTTAGCATGTGCCACATAATATATTTACCCTAAATTTATAGCATAAAACTATGTATATGTCTAATAAATTGATACTGTTTATATAATTAATAATAAATAATACTTCTTTCAATAAATCAGCTTTACAAATTAGACCTAATCTTAGGCGGAACAAATTTAATCACAAACTCTTTCATCGGCATATTTTGCTTAGCATTCAAATCTCTCTCTAATTCCTTTGCCACAAATATGTTGTAGGACAAACTACTATACCTATCCTTCCTGCCTCCTGCCTTTTCTTTGACCTTGATTACATTGTTCTTGACCTCAAACTCCAAATTAATTAGCTCATTCACTAGTAGTGTCGTATTTATATACGGCAACTGCAAATTAATTTTATCCGCTGGCGACAAATTCCTATACCACGCAAATTGATTTAATGCATCCTCTCCGTCATATTCATTTACCAAAAATCTGACCGCACCTTGCCTTAAACTCTCTCTTAAAACACTAGCACACCTTGAATTAAATTCACTTGACGCATGAACGGCCCAAATCTTTTTAGGGGCATCTTTCACTAAACACCTCTTTGCAATATCCTCATTATTACAACACGACAACGCCCCATAAGTCTCACCAGTAGACGCATCATAAATGTCTGCCATTAGTGCATCTGCTACGCCCAGTCCCAACCCCTTACAGTCCAAAACCAAATAATCGCAAGCATATTCTTCAAACAATCTTCTAATATTTAGCGCCTGTGCATCTGTTCTAAGCCCCTCATTATTTTCAGGATAAACTATGTTGCTAATGTATTTTCCGCTATTAGTCCTAAGCATCTGATTTATAAAAATACTAGTAGCGTCATTCTTGTGCTTGCTTGATGCCATAAGCGCAATGTCCGCAGACATAATCCTAATCTCTCCTGCCTGCTTTTCACCAATATACAGCTTTTTATCTGCCGCCTTAAACTCACTCCGCTTAGGAAAAAACGGATACTTCAACCGCCTGTTCTTATCTATCTCACTAAATGAAAACAATCCACCCTCACCCTTTCCAAAAAACAAGCACTCCATCTCCATTTGAAACGATACTGCATTAAAATCCGATTCAAGCATATCATCAATAACTCGCTCTCTATCCAATAAATCCTCTGCAATCGCAAGCTGATAAGGCATCGCACAACAAAAATGACTGCCCCTTTGAATCATGTTCGCAACATAATCCCGCACCAATTCATAACTAAAATGCGCCTTATACCAACACGAGCTTGCATACAATGCCTTTGTTCGCTCCTTAGCATAATTCTTAAACTCAGGCTTTTGCAAATACCCCGGCTGACGATTTGTACTAAGGAATTTTTTCAAGATGGTGTCTACTATGACTTTATCCACCAACCTAAATTCATCAACTACCAGCACAGTCGCACGATTACTCCTTGCACTCTCACCTGCTGTAACAACAGAAATCTCCGAAGTATTCTTAAACCACACCTTAGCCATAGATTGGTCAATCTTAATCCTTGAAATCTCGGATTTAAGATTTAATGAATTCGGCATCAATATCCCTTGAATCTTGTTTATAATCTCTGTCGCTTGACCTCTTGTTTTTGAAGCAAGACGCACCCACGACCCTGGATAAAGAATACAATAACACACACAAAAGATAGCAATCAAAAATGTCTTACCGCCGCCACGACTTGCAAGGTATATTGCATTAGGATACTTAAACATTGCATTCAAAATAATCTGCTGAAATTTCCTTAAATTCAACCCCAAATAATCCCTAGCAAACCGATGAGGATTGGCTCTATAATACGCAGTCCAGCTATCCACGCTATCCATCAACGCATCCACTTTCTCTTTAAGAATTTCACTCTCCGTCTTTTTGTTTGTCTTACTCATCCGCATCATCACCGCCTACTTTACTCTTAGAAAACCTATCCAAAATAGAAGTCTCACCACTTCCCATAAGCTCCTCTCTTTGCGGCGGCACAACGGTATACTTACTTAGCTCCTCTAAATACTGCGCCTCAACATCGTTATTTATATCTACCAAATTACATAAATGCCCTAAAAACCAAGTATCAATATACTTTTTAATCCTATCCACATCATCCCACTCAGGGTCAGGGTCCCTAACAGGCTTCTCATTCTCAAGCTTTTTTATTAAAGTCCCAAAAGTCTCCTGCTCGTTTAATACACTGCCGCTTTTTTTCTTTGGAGTAATATTTAATGAATCCAATAAGCTCTGAAAAGTCTTAGCCGAAGTCTCAATCTCTTTTATGTCCCCACCTATTTGAGCCTTCTGCATAGTTAATTGTGCTAAGCTGATCGCTTTGAATAATTCTTCTTGTGCTTTTGTCTCACACTCATGCCGAGAAGTCCAATCCGCATATTCTCTTTGTAAAAATTCATAATCCTCATTCGTATGCCCAGAACCAAAAAACCTAATGGTATTATCAGAGGGCGGAAGTGCAGCTTTATTTGTAGGGACTTCATCACTTATCTTCTCTAATTTTTCAAACAAAGACTTTTTGTCATAAGCAATAGTATCCGCAAAAGAACTCCCCTTAGACTTAAACTGTGCCATATTCATGCGAGAAGGATATAAAGATATCCTGCTTGCCGACTTCCCTGCCGCTTTTGTAGCAGCAACAATCTCATCAGAATAATACCAATCAAACATACTACAGCATTGTCTAATAGCAAGCTCAACACTCCCGCTGAATAAATCAATCAGTTGTAAATAATGCCGCTCAATACATACACGGCAAATAGCCGTATAGCCATTATTGGTCTCATACAAAATAGAGTTGCTAGATAAAAAATTAGTCTTTTGCGTTTTATACACCTTGCCGCATGATGAGCATTTGAAGTTGTTGTTTTTATCTATTGCCATACCTAATCCTCCATGTATAACTCATCAAGGTCATCATCATCTTTTTGCACGATATACAGCTGGCTAGTAACAGAGCTCTCATGCCCTAATAGCTTTTGAACAACCTTTATATCCTTGCCTTCCTCAACAACTAATTGAGTCGCACGAGAGCTGCGCAATAAATGCGGATAAACCCTCCTGCCTACAATCTTAGAAAACAAGTTAGCGCACCAGCTATTAAAACTTGTCTCCGTTACTTGCTTAATTATTCCATTCATTTTCTGAATGAACATAAATTTGCAATCATCATGACCCCTCACTTCCAACCATTTTTTAAGTGCCGCCATCGTAGACTCATTAAACGCAAACTTTCTTACCTTCCCCTCACTCCCCCGCCCTTTGCACCTTATCGCATTCGTCAAATAAAATACAATGCGCTTTCCGTCCCTCTCTTTGACAATAGGCTCACCCTCAATTACGCATTTTAATAACTGCCTACTCTCTGCTCTACGACAGCCAGTATCAAAACTAAACTGTACAAATGCCAATTTCTGAAAAGCCTTCTTCTTGCCTAGCTCAGATAATAAATGCTCAAGCTCTTGCTTGTTAAGCGGCTCCTTTTCATTTTTCATAACTTTAGGAGGGCGGGCAATACTCTTGTTTATGAAATTTCTAAACAGCGGATACTCATCAGAAAAATAAATTTCTAAGTAATTATTTAATGAACTTATAGCCGCCCTTTTATTGCTCACATCACTAGATGAACACCCTCTCGCTATCATCCAGTTTTGAAAACGCTTAAATTCAAGTGGCTTAATATCCACTTGCCTTTTGTTGTTTAGATTATCCTTTACCCACACAAACCAAATCTTTAGGTTGGATTCATACACTCTCCTTGTCACCGGCGACAACTCCGCCCCATCAGTCAAAAAGTTATGCAATAGCTCCTTGTTAAAATCTAACACCCCATCCCAATCGGATGCTGCTACTGGTTCTAATTTTTTCAATACCCCTATCTCCTCCTATCGCCTCCCCAAACCTATGTATAGGGAAAATCTGATTGCTTGAATTTTATAACAACCTTGCTTGGCCTTGTCATAAGCTCCTTTGTAACAGGATGCCTATATTTCTTTGGTGCCATTACTTGTTTTTTGAAAGTGCCGATTTTATGAACAGTCAAATCCTCTTTCATCCCAAATAAAACCTTGCCGACCAACCGCCAATGCTTTGCACACTCAATAGTGGCAATTTCTAATGAAACTCCGTATTCCTCTGAATACAGCTTGATTAAATCGCTTAAATTTAACATATAAAACTCCTTGCACCAAAAATTGATGCGTCAAGCGAAATACAAACCCCTCTAATTCTATTATAACTCCAAAACCTGCGACCTAAGTGAGACATGGGGTCTCAAATGTCGCAACTTTTGCAAAAAGTTAGCATTAATAGGTGCTTACACACAAAAACTGCAGTGTTTTATAAATTTTTGCCATGCGCCTATACACTGTCGACCTATTCAAGTACAGCATTTTTGACATATGTGCTATCTCAGCGCAGTCAAAATAGCGCATTGTTATTATTTTTTGTTCCATAGGCTTTAACTTGGCAATACAACGCTCAATTTTAGCTATCTGTATTGCCAAAGGCTCCTCACCTGTCGAAATGCAACTCTTGTAAAAATGCCAATTTTTCAGCGTATCTTTTATCTCGCTCACACTCAAATTCATCTAAAACCTCCTTTAGGACATTATCCCATTTTGTTTTGCTAGTGTTCAAAATTATTTCTTTCACCCTCTCTACAATCACTTCATCCAATCCTTCAGGCATATCCTCAACCTTAGTTTTTAGCCACAACCTAATCAGTCCCTTATCCTCAAAATCCTCATCCCAATCACCCTCTTTGCATATCCCAGACAATAGCCAATACTGCATGTTCAAAAGCTTGTTACCACGATACAAAAACAACATCAGCATCACATCGTTTTTCTCGTCAAGATACTTACACCTAAAATACCGCTTGTCATAAAGCCGCCCTCCACTATGATGAATGTCTATGTATTCAGCAACATCCTTTTTGAGTCGCTTTTGAGTAAATGTCCCTAGCCGCAAATCCTCTTTGTAATCTTGAATTGCTTCAGGTGTAGCGATAATTACATTAATTATTTTCTCTCTCATATTTTTTTGTGCTAAACAGCACCTCTCCTTTTTTATATTTCATCAGGACTTAAACTCATCCAGTCAGCTTCTCTTCTTTTGCTTTGGACTCTATGATACTTAGGGGTGTGATGTCTTTCATTAGTCCCCCATTTTTTGCCATAGCGGTCATCGTACTCTCGCTTGACAATAAACTTTACGATAATATCCGCACCGCCATTTTTTGAATACCACCGCTCTGTAATGATCCTTGTTTTCTCATCAAAAGTAGCTCTCCCGTCATCATCATAATCATCAGGGATCTCCACGCAATCGCACCAAACCCAGTTGAATGCTAGACGATAGAAAGTCAAAATGTAGTTGATGTCAAAATAGGTCTTGATGTTTTCAGAGCGGGCAATCCCATAATTCTCTACCGCCATCTCACACATCTTTTGCAAGACGGGCGGGTCAATGTGCGCTGTCAAAAGTTCTATGGATGCTTTTTCTGTTGCCAAGTCAGCACGAGATAAACCTTTATAAAACTGTGGAGTGATACCGCGACAGTACGCCATGATTTGAGCAGCAGTGGTAACCCGCATATTTTGTTTTATATCATCTTGGGTGTTTATTAAATTATTCATTTTGCTCCTCCATTTTTTCTTCCATCAAAAAATCCACCAAGTCATCAATAGGACTTCCTGGCTTTTTGGGTGGCGGTGATGAGTGAGTCTTAAAAGACCCTTGTGGTACCTTTAGTTCAAATACATCCTGCCAGTTATTGACGATGCTGCGATTAAGAATTTCTATCTTTGCTAAATCCGTTTTTGCCATACTATCCAGCTTCTCAAATATAATTTCCAGTGCCCTATTTGTTGGCGTCTTTTTCATGCTCACCCGCATCTTGATAAACTCAAAAATCGTATCCCTTAGTTTTTGATTTTGGGTATACCGCTGCACAAGCTCATCAAAAGCAGGAAGGGCGGCCGCCTCTTTCTTTCTTACTTTCTTATTATTTATCTGTGTATTCTTATGTGTAATCTCTGGTATTGGTTGGGGCAGAGTGCCACAATTAATTGGTGCAGCCTGCCCAGATGAGTTATGTGCTATTTGCTCCAACTGATTTGTGCAATTTGCACCATTGGGAATTTGAAGCTCTTGATAAAACATTTCTTTGATTTTTGTATTCAGAACGACATAATCCAAAGTATACCAAAGCGTCCTGTCAAAAGCGGATTTATTAAAATGACCCTTGATAATAAGACCCATTTCAACTAGCCTAGCGATAGTGCGCTTTACTGTGTCATAACTCCAAAATGGGAACTGTGCGTGCCACTCTGCGATTGAATTATATATCCACTTCATGTTATTGCGGATGTTGGTGCTTTTGTTCAACCAATAATGAAATTGCTGCAAAACTAGAGCTTCATTAAGTCCTAATAAAACCGCTAGTTTTGGGACTACAATCAGTGGCTGTTCATCAAGCAAAATGTTTGAATAATTCATAAAACTGCCCTCCAAAAAATGACATTAGAAAACTTGTCAAAGTCTGCATAGCACAAAATTGCCGACTTTAACTATGGATTTTTGTTTTATAGTAGCTACCTAGATTTTCTTCTGTACGAAAAAACATTATACAATACTAATACCCTCCATAGCTTGTGGGGGTATTAAGTAAAATTTTTAAGTGTATTTGTCTGTTTTTGTCTTATTGCTCATCAAAATGATTATCTATCTCGGTAGAGGCTATTTTCGCCCGAGAATCGTCAATTTTGGCAATTCTCGGTAATGTTGCGGATTATAGGGCGAATTTGGGGTAAAATTTGCACTTATTTAAATTCTTAGCGGTTTTTCAGAGCAAAATCTGTCCTACAATCCGAAACATTACCGAGATGGATTCCGAGATTTTTTGTATTTTATCGCCCTTTTTTCTGCAAACATTCAGAAGTGTGAGAATAAGCCACTTATGCTCTGGTGGCTCGCTGGCTTTTTGCGTTTAGTGTAAAATATCCCCTATGATACGGCAAATTTTACGCTAACTAATAACAGTAGTTAGCATAAACCACACACGCAAGCAAAACAAGCAAGCAAATAATTTTGTCGTGGCTATACCCATAATATAAGCAAGGCAAGCAAGCAAAATTTTTTTTGTCAAATGTCAAAAATTACACAAAAACATTTGCTATGTGGGTTTTATTGTGGTATTATATTGTAGTAGCATATTGCAGTATGTTACAATAAATAAAAGGAAATTAAAACCATGAAAAAAACAAACAAGCAAGCAAACAAGGCAACCGCAACACACACGGCAACAACCGCCCCCCGTGCTGCTACCAAAACCCAAACGGCAACGGCAAAAACCGCCCGCCGTGTTAATGTGATAATACCCACACCGCAAGGCAAACACTGCAGTATTAAGGTATTAGTACCGCAAGAGTGGACAGAAAAAACAACCTGTCAATTAAACGGCACAAACCGCCACATACTCCCACAATATGCGGTATTATTTGACAGTAAAGGCACATTAGAACTACACCGCATAACTAACTATAATGTGCAAGAGTATGGAAAACGCATAGCAATTAGGGCAATTAAAACCATACTTGACAAAACCGCCCTAACCGCAAAAATAGCAACACCGCCCAAAAAAGTAGAATCACCGCAAAACCGCAAAAATACCATTTATGCAAAAGCAAATGCAACCACAAAAGGACAAAAAGCAACCGCCATGCGTTTAGCAAATGAGTCAGAAAAAATGCAAGCACAAGCCACACAAGCCACATTTGACAAGGCTATAGCAAATGAGTCAACGCAACAAAACAATGGATATTTTGAGTTTATACACAAGCTATATTATGGGCTTATTAAAGATATAAACCATAAGCCACCGCAACCAAACGCAAAAGAATCGGACTCCCATGTTTATAGTGATGGTATGGATATTGTGCAAGAGTGTATTTGTTTTTTACTTGACTACATAGGACAACCGCTAGAGAGTGCAAGCAAGGTATTAGACAAGCAAGGGCAAGCAATAACAATTAAAACGGCTTGCTTTAGGCACATAAACCGCTATATCATGCAACACCGCTCAAGAGTCTACAAAACAACCGCCCTATTAGACAACGGGCAATATATCACCCCACCGACATTATGGGATACTCCCACAATAACAGACTTGAATATTTTGCAAACTCTTATAACAAAAATGAATTTGTCAAGTATGGAAAAAAGGATTTTGAATTTGCGTTTGCAAGGTTATGGACTTGAAAAAATAGGGGTTAAACTATCCATAACAAAAGGCACGGCACAAACCTATACAAAACGCATACAAGCAAAAGCAACAAAAATAGGACTCACACCGCAAACAAGTATGATTTTAATGCAAGCAATAGCAAATGACAACCAAGCAACCGCCGTTGACATACTCTTAAGAGTTTTGACAAGCTAGCCAAAAAACATTTGCAAGCATAGCAACCAACACAAAAAAACCGCTATTTTTTAGCGGTTTTTTTGCTTGTCTTACCCCTGTTACTCTTTACTTGCACGGCAACACGGCACGGCAACACCTCCACCGCCTGTCTTACCCCTGTTACTCTTTACTTACACGGCAACACGGCACGGCAACACCGCTACAGCTATTTTGCTTACCGCTAGGATTTATCCTATGCGGTTTTTTGGCGGTCTAATCAACCGCCTGCACATAACTACCGAATGGGTTGAGCATTCGGGCACGGCATAGCAACTTGCCTCATGCAGCGTATGGGTTGCTCAAAACCATAACCGTTTACCGCACGGACAAAAGCGGTTATTTTATGAGTGGTGCAGAATGGGATTTGTTGCGATATGCGTCAGTACCTGCATATGGCACAAGTTTTTCTGTACCCAATGCCCACGATATTCCTAGCCTCCCCGTTGGCGTGGGTGGATATGGCATTTTATGCCTAACCAATAGGAATCTTCCGCTCCATTTGGCTATATGCCTCATGGTATCGGTGTCCACGGCGTAAACGCTGAAAGATGGCATGGACATTAAGCAATGCCAGATGAGCCTAACAGTAATAGGTCGGTCGCTGCGGAATCGTCAAGAATCCGCAAACAGTCTAGCGTGAACTAGACTGGGCAGGTATCGCCATGAGCCTTAATTCATGTGATAACTGTGGCTAGCGTGATATAGGTAAAACCTAGCAAACTCACCTATGTGCTATACATTCATTCGTTATTGACGGTTGATTAGTGGCACTTAGGTTAAAACATTATGTGGAAAGAAAACATGATGGTGGCTATGGGCTAAATGCGTCAAGTACGCCAATGCCCTACCTGCAAGAAATTATTGAAATAGCGTGAAGTAATAAAAATGTTCCTAGTGTCTTTTGACACACCATAACCGCCCTTTTTTTGTAGCAATACATTGAGGGCGGTTTTCATGTCCGATTATGACCGCATGAGGTTGTAGGGGGCAACAAGGAGCATAGTATTATGGAAAAAACAAAAACATTAGCCTCAGTTAAAAAAGAACTCGAGGCTAGAATCACAGAGGGTAACAAGATTATAGGTAGCAAACAAGAAATATCACATACTTTTCTAGCAGGCTTTGCACCTCTTGAAAAGGATTACCTAAAATTAATGACCGACAAAGTATTTTCAGAATTAAAGAAAAATCCTCTGCCTATGGTTGGGGCAAGCAAAATGTTCTCATTCCCTATCTTGAAAAAATTTGAGGTTAAAGAGAACGGCATAATCACGAAACTTACACTTGAGCCTAGAGAGCAAACTATTGACATACTTAAGTTTTGTGAACATGGCACTCAATCGCAAAACCTTGATACATTCTGGAAGCACTACGCTACTGAATTGTGTCATTATATGTCAATGATAACTGCATCTGATTTGGGACACTCTAATTTGGAGCTTGCCGTTATTGACAAGAGCTATTACATGCAAAGAGAAGCTAGAGAATTGGTGGCTAAAAATTGCTTTGATAAGAATGGTAAAATTAAGGTAAGCAATAAATCGCTTGTGGCAAGATTGCAAAAAGTTATTGACGCAATATTGCCGCCTGCGGATAAGGCTAAAGGAAATGTTTACAAAGTGTTAAATTGCCATGTTAATTTTATCTTTGATGGTTTTACAAAATTGTCTAAGAAGCCTGCAACAATATCTGTCGCAAAGGACAAATTTTTCAGAAGTTTAGTATTCAATATTATGCACTGCTTGGTAACAGGCAAACGCATAGGAATAGACGGGTATACATTGGCAAAAGATGAACAGTATTATCACCTACTATTGTACCTACACCGCCTCCAAAAGATGTGCTACCTGCGGCTAGATTCGATGATAATGATGATGATTTGTTTGACCCTACTACATTAGAGGATTTACCTGCATAAGACATATGATTATATCCGCCATATCCCCCTCTATTTCGCCCTTACATTGTCTTTGACAGTGTGAGGGTGATTTTCTTTTTGTTTTTTTCTTATATATTTTGTAAAAAAATTGCATGAGGAACATATGAGCGGCTTATTTTCTTGACTAAAGGTTAAATCTTATGTATGATATATTTATGAATGACAATCAAAACAAACGCCCTAGAGGTCGTCCACCACTCACCCCTGAACAGCGTGAGGAAAGTAGAATCCGAAATAATAAGCGTACTAATCAACATCATAAAAATACTGGATATGCTTCTCAAAAGAAATATAATGAGTCCAATAAAGAGTCTGTGTCAGAAGGCTCACGCATACGGAGCAAAAAAGTGCGTGAAAAATATTGTGATTTAGGAATTTTAATATTGCGTGAAAAGCGAGATGAATTAAATCGAATACTAGAAGATACGAGCTTGACTATTACAGATTTATTTATTAACGCTGTTGAAGAAAAATATAATATATCCCTGCGTTAATGCTTGACCGTTACCCACTTATGCGGTATACTTTTAATGTGAATGCGGTTTCAATCGTATTTGCTTGCTTGCCACTCTGCAAAGTGGCACGACCTAGCAGGAGTCGAAAATCCTGCTTTTTTTATAATTACCAGCCCCTTTCCTTTTGCTTGACCGATGGTCGCACAATTAAATAATTATTGTGAGGACTGTTTGACTTCAAGCTGCCTCCTCACAACATTCAAGGAGGCACTATGCCACACAACAATCAAAAACCATTCCCTAAATTCAAAAATACTAAAGAATTTTGGAAGTGGTTTGACAAAATCCGCCCTTCTACTGTCTACCTCATCAAAGATAAGCAAAAATATGATGCGTTTAGGTGTGCGACCGAAACAATTTGCACTTTTGCATTAGAATCAAATCCTGACAACACAAGTATATCAATTAGGCAAGATGAATTATTAAGCACTTCTATTTGCGTTGAAATCACTACTGACTTGATTGTTTTTGAAAACATGAGAAGCCTATGCGATGCATTGGAAAAAGTAGACAACATGGAGATAGTGGCAACAACAAAAAGCCAAGCTATTATAGGATTAGTTTTTGAGGAAGTCTATTACTTTGCTCCGCCTACCGATGACCCCTTCCCTGAAATGGCTAAAGGGTATGGCGAACCCATAATTACAAAAAAGTTAAAATAGTATCTTTGCAAACTTTTGAGCGTTCCGAGTGAAAATTCGGAGCGCTTTTTGTTTTGCTGATTTCTAGGAGAAAACACATATGAGCAAAGAGAAACCATGCAAATATATCGACATCAAAATAAAGGAAGCTTACACAAAAACATTCAAAGCCAAGTCCTATGAGCAAGGTCTTATTCTTATTCTAAATGCACACTATGATGCAAACTGGGAGGAAGATGACATTGAAGCACTTGATGGTGATGAAGTTGAAACCCTAGTCGCCCATCTAATGAATCACCTTCAGCTTATGAACGGCAACATTACGGATCATGAATTTAAAGTGCGTCAAGAACTTGGTGACAAGTTATACTATAATACCCCAGACGCCTTTGTAAATAATCATGATGACAAAAAATATAACACTCTTGTCAAGTTTAAGACTGATTATGAGAGCTGCGATACGCAGTTCGGAATTTTGCACGACGATATACTCATCTGCCTTTGTGGTTGCGGCAATATATACGAATACGGCACTTATACAATCTTATCTAAGATTGAAAAAACCAATGCATCCGCATTACTACTCAATCACTTTGACAATGACAATGCAGCTAAAGATGATAAATTTACTATTGAGCTAAGCTATAGCGAATTAGAGACTCTCAACGGACATCTTGCAGAACACCTAGCAAGCAATGTGCCTCTCGGCTCACTTAACAATGCCTGCTCCAAAGATTTGCAAGCTGTATTAGATAAACTATCAGCACATATGTGTTAGTTTTCAAAGGTGAGCATATGAAAAAATTACAAATAAATGACTTCATTACTGGGGCAAAAGAGTTTGCTTATGACGGATGTCATAAATTCTATTTGATTGAAAGCGAAGCGTGCAAAAAGGGATTTTATGAAAACGGCTGGAACGACAACAACTTCCGCCCTATTTCAGAATTACCTAAAACATTTGCCGATTGCTCATGCTCATTGAAGTTTATTCAAAGAGGCGAAAAATACAACTTTCAAAGCATAGTACCTCAATTTCAAAAACGCACCACATTCAAGTGGCTATACATTAATTATTCCACACTCTCAAGAGCCGATAAGATAAAAAACTGTCGCTGTCCTGAATGTGGCTGTGAGCTTGTATCAAGACAAGATGGCTTTAAGTTTTGCATCCGCTGTACTTGGCCTGAGCATGAAGAATTATCCCTAAAATAAAATCAATAGGAGCGCATAATGAAAATTATTAAAGGCGGCTATCTTTTAGAGATTGAAAATGATTATGAATCAGGCTATCTCTATGCTTCCGACATTCTAAAAAACTATTGCGGAGCATGGACAGAGATTGACTTTTCCGTCCCTGTTCAAATTCCAAGTTCATATGAATTTGAAAGTAACGGCTATATCCTAACAGGCAGTCATCACAACAACAGTTTTAGATGGATTAAGGTCAACAAAGGAAGTTGCAACAGCCAATACAATGATAGATTCTCACACTACTATACCTATCCCCTAACCTTAAGAAACAATGCAAATAAACAAATAGCAAAAGTCATGGATTGGATAAACTCAATTGCTACCAATACATATCTTAGAGCCACGCTATACGGTCACGAAGGTGAAATCCTTAATTGCTTGCATGGCATATACTGTAATAACTATCAATGGGAAAAACTGCAACAGCAAGAGCTTATAAAAATCCTTTCTGATGCTGGGTTTAACTTTGATATTGCTCAAAGCAAATTTATAGAAACTCCCAAAAAAGAATATAGACGATATGTTAATTACAATGAGGACTCACAAGAGATTCGCACATTCCGCTGCTATGATATAAAGCACTATGTCGGCACAGATATTGCATCAGACATTTTAGGGGAAATGCTTAATGCTGTCGGCTTAACACTAAATTTGTCTGGTAATTATGACGAGGACATTTACGACATAATTGAAGAAGCAAAGCAAAAGCAACTGATGAAAGAAATCCCAGAGGTAATTGTAGAGGTTGTCGGCACTATTTCCGAGGATGAGATTACGGATTTATTAGAAAATGAAATATCCGAAGCAACTGGATGGCCTCACGATGGATTTGAGTGGGAAGAACAAAAAGCTACAGACTCCGATGAAAATAATGCTATGGTATACACACAAGAAACTGAGGATGCTTTAAGGCTAGAAATTGATACTCTACTAGATGGACTGTCATTTGAAGAATCAGGAGAATTAGAAAATCTTTGCAACGGTTCTGACGCTGAATTAAATGACGCTCACTACAGCTATGACGATGAGATGGTTTCATGTAGACCAAACATAGATGGACTAAATAAATACCTTGTAATAATTAAAACTGTGAAAAAAATCACATAAGGAGATTAAACATATGGGTAGTTGCTGTTCGCTTTTAAGTCATGGAGTCTTAATAACGGAGGATGACATAGACTTTGAAAAGGCAAAAAATGTTTTAAGCAAAAAAAAAGAAAAATAACTGTTTACAAGATATTCACATCACTAAACGATTTTATTATAATCTAATTTAACAACAGGCGTCCGAGGGGCAGAAAACGCTAAGGCTTCTAGTCTAAAAGCGGCACTTAAGAAAGGGGTTGGTCGGACGATGGCAGTATGCGTAGCGGAGGGTGGCATATTGCATTTTTGAGTATTGGGGGCGGTACATCCGCCCTTTTTTCTTCCATTAAAAACAAAATAAACAACTTACAAGCGTCCCAAAATCTCTTGGGGCGCTTTTTGTTTCCCAACATTCTCAAAGGAGTACGCAAAATAATGCTAGAACCTACAGAGCCAAAAATAGAACCAAACGAGCTATGCGATGAACTAAAAGCTCTACTAGCTAAATATAACATTAGAAGACAGCGCCCATATAATCACTACACCATAGAAGATAACAACGGGCTGCTAGAAGACGCTGACGGCAACACTTTGCAATTTGATTTTTATGAGGAAGCCGAAGTATACATTATAGCAGAGTTTGCATAACACCAAAAACCAACCTAGTATCCTACGCTATTATAAAGCGTTAAGATAATAAATAAAAGGAGAAAAACAACCATGGACATCAACATTATCAGTGATGTATTTATCATCACGACAAAGTTGACCGTAACAGACATTGCTCTTGTTGCAAAACACAAACCCGACGCTCTTAGAGTATTTGAGGGCGAAGGTGCTGACCGCAAGCCTGTGTTTGCTGTTTCTTATAACGAAGGCAGACAACACCTTGCTAGTTTCGGCATCACTTTCGGCGATAAAACTCGCTGTGAAAGTGGCTTTGCCACCTACAAAGGCGACATTCCGCGAAGCGTAGAAAGAGGCAAAGAGAAAGAGTATGTCGCAGACATTGTGGGTACTTGCCTAGACTATCTAGCAAAAATTGAAACTCAAGTACCTAGTGCTGTTAGCGAAATCAAAACAGCAAGAGCATCTTTGTTAAGCAAGATTAGAGTGCTTGACGAAAACAACTCAAACAACACTGCACCTACGGGCAACAACAGCTACGGCAATACCAACACTAACAACAACTACAACAATAACAATAGTTACGGTAATACCAACGCTAACAACAACAGCGGCTATAATAACGGCGATAACGCTAACAACTAAAGTCCAGTAAGACCTAAACATTCCTCCAAGCGTCAGTTTATTCTGGCGCTTTTTTGAGGAAATTTCAAAATCAATAAAAAAATATAAAGGAAAAAACATACCATGATTTTAGTTGTATTAAAAACTAACACAGGTCGCACTCAATTCACCAAAGAAATAACTGACACACCCATGTCAGTTATTCAAGAAGCAGGCTTAGATATATCTGATGCACAATTAAACCTTGACGGCACAATTTTGACTGCTACTGACCTAAACTCATCCTTTGAGGCATTGGGCGTAGTGGACGGAAAAAAAGTCAACCTTAACTGTGTTGTAAAAGGTGACGGCGGACATAAATAAATATAAATAAGGAGCTACCCTTCACATGGAAATTAATGAGAGTAGTTTTTTCTCTAGTGAGGCTAATACAATATTTGGGGAGCATTCAGCCCCCTTGGGTAGCTACTGGCTAGAGAGTGTGCTTAGATATATCGCCGTCAAGCAATGCGGCGGCGATATGTCCAAGCTAAAACCTATAAAGACCTATCCATATGATTACAATAGGTCTTTACCTACAGGCAATTTGTATGCAGATTGCTATAAAAATCATAAACAAGACATATTCATTTTTAATGTACTTTCTTTTAACAATCTCCCCACAATAGATGAAGTAGGATGGAAGGCACTGAATCAAGCACCCTTCCCTGCTTCAAACTTTCTATCGCAAATCAGTCCTACAAGTGTATTCATAAATACCGACCTTCAAAAAGTAATTATATTTGTAAAGCAATATACAGAAGAATGGTTGCAAACCCTTGCTGCGATTTTAATGCGAATATTGCCTTGGATTTATCCACACAGCGACAAGATTCCCAAAGATGACCAACTACTTTTTAAGGCAGTTCATGATAAAGACCACGACACATTTGTTAAGCTGATAGAAAAAGTAGCAAGCACCATAGATTTTAGAGCTTTACGAATTCAAAGGGATTTGCATGGCTGGAATAACTCATTTAGAAACACTCGCAAAAGTTCACTTGAATCTAGCATAGTAATCCAAATTGATAACATTATAAAGCTAGAGTCAAACTTAGCAACTGCCTATACAAAATATGATAATGCTAAGTTAGAATTAGATGCCCTGATTTCAGGCTTAGAAGAAGACTCAACTGAGCTAGGAGATTTTTTCTGCTGTCATAAACGGCTTAATGTTTTACAAATCATAAAAGACCACGAGGGCAACAAGCTCATCTACTCTATCATTGATACTATTGATTATTATGACCAAGACGCTTTTATAAACTCCTACAACAACAAGAGTTCCTACTTCTATTACAACACAGTCGCACCTGAAACTCGTGAAATATTTTATGCTATCTTTGCTATGCATAGAGGAAGATTGCGCACTCAGGCTTGCTTTGAATTGCAAAACACTTCAGCATTAACAGCAAAAAGCACTTCCTATGCTGACTATTCAACTGTTCCGCACCCACACATAGGCTACAGTGGTTGTCTAGGCCAAAATTCTATATATGTAGCCAACTATATGAAAAAGGGCGAATGGGACATGGCGATTGAGCAAACAATTGCAGCGACAAAAAATATTCACTTTGGCGATTCTGGAATTCTGGAGTGGTAGGCAAATTTATGGACAGATTCAAAAATAACCACTATGATACAAAATGTTGCGCTCAAATTTATAATCCACACCATTAAACCTCATCCCGCTTATGCCTCCTTAGTTGATTTGATTTTTTATAACATTATTTTATACCATTACTTTTGTTCCCATAACAAACTAAAACCTCCTAAAATAATTTAGTTAAATAAAGCAATAACATACAATGTTATTGTAATCACATAAAGAATTAACATCATTATGCGAAATGCTTTTTTAGACTTTAATTCTAATAAATCATTTTGATATCGTTCATATTCGCTTGCTTCATGTGAATGCAGTCTAAAAATTGATAACATCGCAACTATTATAAAAGCTAAATTAGACAAGATGAATGATATGAAATATGGAAATCTAAATCTATTCTCAGTCTCCCAAATAAGTCTTTGTAAATTAATTGTGATTTCCCACGCTTCTAAATAAACAAATAGTGTGGGGATGACAATGGCTAATATTAATCCTATTATGACAAATAGCGCAACTTTCCACTTAGGTTTTACCTCTTGACCCACTTCATTTGAAAATATTTTTTTGAGTAGTCTAAACAACATAGTACCTCCTCAAACCAATATTAACACCACTAGCATTATTACCTAAAAAAATGTCAAACCCTTCTTCCAATATACTATCTTTAAATGCGGCACCAAATTCACTAAAGAAAAATATGAAGAATACGCGCTGCCTAGTAGCTTGATTTAATAAACCCTGTGCAGGTAAAACTGAGGGAGCAAACAAATTACCAACAATCTGTCCAGTTCCAGCAACTATACCGGCAATGATAACACTAGTTAATAGTTCTCTAAAGACTTGTCCAGTAGTATAGCTTCTAGCACCCGTAGTTACATTGAGCAATATTTCTGTAGTGGTTCCTATAAATGCTCCAGACATGGCTGCTGCCATTGGACCCATAAATTTTGTAAGTATTCCACCAGCAAATCCTCCAATGGCAGCACCTACATACTCTTGCCAGGAAGATATCTCCCCTCGCATAATATCACCAGCCGCACGACCACCTACTGCTGCCAATGCACCAATTACACCTAAAATTAATAATGATGTAAAAAAACCATACCCGCTATCATCCCTAAACATCACAGGATTGTTATAGCAATACATAAACAAATTAGCACCCATCGGCATCATCGCCTCACTAAACAACATCCTAGGATCATCCGCATTTATAAACCGCCCAATCACTGGATCATAATACCTACTTTGCAAATAATAAAACCCCGTCACACTGTCAAAATAATATCCTTTCCATCTAAACGGATTAAACTCCATCACAGCACGATTGACAACATACTGCGCCAATCCCCCCGCAACCTCCATATACACCTGAT
>Ga0209755_10002667_pt1 | contig 23998 bp, 20 predicted proteins | sample TergutCo191P1_FD_187301 | JGI IMG/M metagenome (GOLD analysis project Ga0209755, IMG submission 187301) | Cornitermes sp. P1 segment gut microbial communities from Petit-Saut dam, French Guiana - Co191P1 (SPAdes) (version 2) | ecosystem: Host-associated > Arthropoda: Insects > Digestive system... | reverse complement strand
ATGGCATAACGATTATATTAACACAATTCTTCACCGCGATTTAAAGGACATCGCAAATATTCGCAGGCAGGATGATTTAATAAATCTTGTCGGTATTCTGGCTTCATGGTCTGCCAAATTTATGGAGTTATCGCAAATTACAGCGAATCTTTCCATTAATAAAATTACGCTGGACAGTTATATTAATACATTTGTTTATATGTATATATTTGAAAAAGTATCACCATGGCTTAAAACTGATTATGAGCGGATTGGAAAGCGTTCAAAATTTTACGCCGCCGATACAGGTTTAATGACTTCGATTCTTGGCTGGAATTTTAATGATACAATTATTAATAATGACCGATCAGGTAAATTGATGGAAACATTTGTTTTTCAGGAATTGTCCGCCCAGCTTGATTTAGAAAGCAGGTACAGCCTTTTTCAATACCGCGACAGGCTTAACAGAGAAATTGATTTTCTTATTGAACGCGATGACGGCGCGCTAGTAGGAATAGAAGTGAAAGCAGGTCATGGAGTCTCCAAGGATGAATTTAAATCGCAAATATGGTTTCGTGAAAATATTATTAAAAACAAAACCCCTTATATTGGAATTATTTTGTATTCCGGCGACAGAACTATCCGCTTTGAGGAAAATCTGCTCGCCGTTCCAATTGCGTCCTTGTGGTTGTAAACGGTTATCCAGCCAACAGCCTGTTCATTCTCTTGATGAAATCGCCGACTTCGTCATTTTATTTTGCAAGCAATCTGTTCAATCTCTTTACAAAGTCCGCCGGGTCTTTCAGTTTAATACCTTCAACTAAAAGCGCCTGATCGAGCAGCACTCCGGCGACATCGGCGATTCGCACTTCGTTGTCTGTTTCCTTAAGACCCGTGACAATCGGATGATCGCCGTTCACTTCAAGGATTGGTTTGATGTCAGTCATCGGGGCCTGACCCATTGCTTTAAGCATCTGCGCCATTTGCATTGACGGGTCGTTTTCATCAGCGACGATGCAAGAAGGCGAATCGTGAAGGCGGCGGGAAAGTTTAACGTCTTTTACGCGATCGCCTAGCACTTTTTTGATTTTTTCTATAACCGGTTTTGCTTCCTTTTCGGCGGCCTTGTCTTTCTTTTCACCTAACTCCTCGTCGGCGCCCGCGCGGTTAACCGCTTTTAAATCCCAGCTTTGGCTCTCTGTCTTGCCGTCTGTCCCAATGGTTTCCTTGCGGTAATTGTGAAGGCTTGGAATTACAATGTCATCGATGTCGTCGTCCATGATAAGGACTTCAATCCCTTTCGCGCGGTAGGCTTCCAAAAGCGGAGAAGAGCGCAGGGTTTTTTCATCGCCTCCTGTAATATAGTAAATATTTTTTTGATCACTTTTCATTCTGCCGACATAGTCCGCGAAACTTGTCCAGACAGTTTTACCGTCCGAAGCTTCGATTGCTGTGCTTTTGAAACGCACAAGTTCCTGAATCGCTTCGCGGTTGGCGTAATCCTGATAAAGCCCTTCTTTAAGCGGACGGTTAAACTGCTCAATGAATGTATTCCACTTCTCCTTTGCCTCATCTCCGCCTGAAACAGAGTTATCCGCCATTTGCTTGAATTCAGTAAGCAGTTTTTTTACGGACGCATTTTTAATGTTAAAAAGAATTTTATTCTGCTGCAAGATTTCGCGGCTGACATTAAGCGGCAGATCTTCAGAGTCTATTACGCCGCGGATAAAACGCAGATATGTCGGCATCAATTCTTTGTCGTCGTCTGTAATAAAGACCCGCTTTACATAGAGTTTAACGCCCGCTTTATAATCGGCATGGTATAAATCAAAGGGAGCTTTTTTGGGGATGTAAAACAATGTCGAGTACTCAAGAGTGCCCTCGGCTTTTGTATGAATGTAGTGTAACGGCGCTTCGCTGTCGTGGCCCATATGCGAAGCATATGAAAATTGTTTATAAAACTCATTATAATCTTCTTCCTTAAGTTCAGTTTTCGATCTTTTCCATAACGCGGTTCCGGAATTTATCCTGTCGGTTTTTGTTATGCTGCCTTTTTCTTTTCCTGAGGAAGCTTGCTTCCCATCGTCGTATTCTTTTTCATCATAGGTAAGGTAAATCGGAAACGCGACATGGTTTGAGTATCTTTTTATAATGTCTTCGATTGACCACCTGTTGGCGTATTCTGTTCCGTCTTCGGAAAGATAAAGGATCACTGTTGTTCCCTGACTGTCACGGTAGCGTTCATTGCCTTTGGCAATGCTTTCGATTTCAAACCCTTCCTTTCCGTCGCTTGTCCATTTCCATGCCGCCTCTTCCGCAGCCTTTCGGCTTATAACCTCGATCTTCTCTGCGACCATAAACGCCGAATAAAACCCTACGCCGAACTGACCGATAAGGTTGGAATCTTTTTTCGCGTCATCTGCGAGTTTTTCCAAAAACGCTTTTGTTCCCGATCGCGCGATTGTCCCAAGCGAATCGATTAAGTCCGCTTCGTTCATACCGATTCCGTTATCTGAAATGGTAATTGTTTTCGCGTCTTTATTAAAAGAGATATCGATCCGCGGATCAAAATTGATCGCTTTATACGATTCGTCGGCGACTGTAAGATATTTCAGCTTATCAAGAGCGTCCGCGGCGTTGGAGACAAGCTCTCTTAGAAAAATTTCCCGGTTAGAATAAAGGGAATGAATGATAAGGTGCAACAGACGGCTGACTTCTGTTTGAAATTGGTGTTGTGCCATGAAAGGCTCCTTGATAAATTAATTTGTATTGTTCATTTTATAAAAAGGATGAAAAAATGTCAAATGCGCTGATTGAAAGCTATACTTCAGTATTGTATAATAAAAAGCAGGAGAATAATATGACATTAGAACATTTTGATCGTATTACTCAAGATCCCGGGGTTATGGGCGGAAAGCCATGTATTCGCGGCATGCGTCTTACAGTTGGCAGGATACTTTCACAAATAGGCGCTGGTGAGTCAATGGATGAATTATTAATTGATTATCCATACCTTGAAAAAGAAGATATTTTTCAATCATTAAAGTATGCCGCATGGCTTGCTCAAGGCTATGAAACAGCGATTTCCTGATATTTCCCAATGAAAATTATCGTCGATGTTAACCTCGCTGTTCGGTGGGCAAAAATGCTCTCTGATCGCGGAATTGAAACCGTTCACTGGACAGATATCGGCGTTTCAAATGCTCAGGATATTGATATTATGTTATATGCATATAAAAACGGATACTCCGTTTTTACAAATGATCTTGATTTCAGCGCTATTCTTGTTTCTACCCGCGCTCGCGGTCCCAGTGTTATCCAAATACGCGCAGAAGACACCCGTCCTGAATCAAACCTTGATAGAGTAACCGACATACTTACTGAGCATGAAAAAGTTATTGAACAAGGCACAGTAATTACAATTGATCAGCATAAAACCCGTATACATATTCTTCCTTTTACGCCTCAGAAAAATGATTCTTAATGAATAATAACACCTACTTGTCAATCCTTAAAATCCACGCTGTTAAATCATTTTGCGGAGGATATTCCTGCTGTTTTATCTGGATATGGGTCATATCCGCGTAATAATAAAAATTAAAAGATTTATTTTTAAAATTGTTTTCTATATATTGAGTTGTCTCGACAGGTACGGTTGTATCCAAATTTCCGTGTATAAATAAAACAGGTATGTTTATCTTTTCATAGTATTCAGTCAAGTTTAACTGCGTAATACCTGAAAACCATTTGTATGTCATAGGGCTGTTAAGAAAAAAATCGATGGAAGCTGAGTACCGCGCGGCTGATGCCGCCGTTTGAAATGCCTGCAGCCATGTTTCATAATAGCGCTGCATGTTCGCGCGGTCTTCCTTTGCTGAAGAAAGTGCAGAAAAAGATCGTTCGTTTTTTATTAATTTATTTAATAAGACCTGCTGCTGCTCGGCAAAAGTAAGCCCGCCTCCGCCTGAATCAGAAATTAACGCGGTAATATTATTATTATCCAGGCGTGAATAAAGCATAGGCAGAATGTATGCGCCTTCCGCCGCGCCGTAAATAATAACCGACTTATAACTGTTATGTGAAAGATATTCTGTTATGATATTGTAATAATTGTTTGTTAAATTTTCTATTGTATAACGCTGCCTTTCTTCTGTGTCCAGTCCGTATAATTTGCCGATCTCTCTGTTAAACTTTTCCGGAACAAAGAAAGTGTATTTTTCTTTCAGCTCCGGTATTTCCACCAGTACATCGATTAGTTTCCCGCTCCATTTGGGCTCTACAGCTGACCCCCAGCTGAAACTCCCAAGATATATTATTAATCTGTCCGTTGTATCGTTTTTAAATTCATAACCCTTTCCGCTTGAAAAATAAAGCTCGTTAAAATCCGGATATTGAGAAAAATAACTTTCTCTTATTGAATTAATTAACGCCCTTACCTGCGTTGTTGTTATTTCCACCTCATTTTTAGGTGATAATATATAAATGATAAGGCTAGCCAAAAGCAGGATGGTTGTTACAATAGCGATTGAAAAAAAATCAATGCTTTTCTTTTTCTTCATATAAACTTTATTTTACAATGATTTATTGATATTTTCAACCGGATGTGAATAATAAGGATAATGTATTGTATATATTAAGATTTTTTCTATTAACCGGAGGTTTATATGAAAAATGCGTTTGCATGGCTCAAACAGCCGAAAAAGCTTTTGATCTTTGCTTTGGCGTTGATTGTTCTAAGCAGTTTTTTTGCGGGAATGTTCAACTCGTCCTTTTTCAGCTCAAAGGTTTCATACATTGAATTTGAAACTGAGCGCGGTACGCTCGCCGGTCTTTTGTATATGCCAAAAGACGCGGGCGCAAATGATCCAAGACCTGTTATCGTTACTACTCACGGTTATCTGAATACAAAAGAGATGCAGGACGCGCCCGCTGTCGAAATGGCCCGCAGGGGATATATCGTCCTTGCGCTTGATATGTACGATCATGGCAACGCGCGCTGGGACGCCGATATTCCTGTTGGTTCGCAATTCAGCACCTTCTGGATTCACTCGCAGTTTGACGCGGTTAAGTATATTTACTCGCAGCCCTTCACAAAGAAGGATTCTTCAGGCAACGCTTACATCGCTGTCAGCGGACATTCGATGGGCGGCTTTTCAAGTTTACTCGCGATGTATTTCGATGAAATGCAGTCGCTGCAAACCGGTTATCGTATGATTTACGCCGGTATTTCTGTCGGCGCGGATTTTCTTTACACTGGTTCTGTTGCGCCTCAGGCTCAAATGCAGGCGGCATTCGGCAGCCGCACTGTCGGAATTATTGCCGCGGATTATGATGAATTTTTCTTTAATATGCCGGGCGATCCATCAGGACAGACAGTCAGATTAAAAGATTATCCTGCAACTCCCGCGGGAAAACTCTTTCTGGGTCTTGACGCGAACAGCCCAAGGGGCGAGGATTATGTTTTTCATAAGGTCGCATCCGGCGCTCTGACGATAGGTGAAAACACGGTTCGCGCGTCACAGACAGGCAGCCGCATAATTTATACACCGCATCAAACGCATCCGTGGAATCACTTCTCCGCGGTGACAACATCGCACTTAATTGAATTTTATGAAACAGCGTTCGCAAACGTAAAAGCAGCGGGACAGAATTCCATCAGCGCGGGAAGCCAGATTTGGCAGTTTAAAGAATTATTTAATTTTATCGCGCTTATAGGTTTTTTCATTTTAATTGTTCCTGTTATGTCGCTTCTTTTAAAACTTCCGTTTTTCAAACTTGCAGTTACTGATAAAACAGCGCCTGTGCCGCCGGGGGACACACCGGTTCAAAAATCACTTTATTGGCTCTTTCTGATCGTCACTATTCTTTATCCAGCCGCAATCTTCCGCACCCTCATGAATAAAACACGTTCCGAGCTTGCAGTCCTTGGCGCATCAGCATTGATTCTGGGCGCAGTATTATTGATAAGAAGCATAGCAGCTTTTATTGTTAGTTCAAAAAAAGATGATACTGTTTTAAAAATCAAAGGAAACGGGGGAGCTGTTACAGCCGGTATATGTCTTATAATTTATTTGTTAGCTGCAACAGCGTCAACTTGTTTTGCGTTAAGCAGCTTCTTTATTGAGCCTACCGTTAATCAGATTTTATACTGGGCAGTTGTCTGCGGCGCTATTGCCGCGCTGTTAAACTTCATTTTTTATTACTTTTTTAAAAAACCAGCTGGAGCGGCGCCGGCGAATTACGGCTTAACCGTAAACACCGGAAATGTTTTATCAAGTCTTGTTACTGCGGTCTGCGGAATTGCGTTAGCGTATATAACAGTTTTCCTGATGCAGGCGGTATTTAAAGTTGATTTCCGCTTATGGGTGTTAGCGGTGCGCGTGTTTAAAGCTGAACATCTTTTAACGGCAATGCGCTATATTCCCTTTTTCTTTATCTTCTATTTTATTAACACAATCGGAATAAACGCCAATACACGCGGGAAAAAATTCGGATATTTTACAGCGGTTTTAATGAACACCGGCGGTTTATTATTATGGGTGATACTGCAGTACGGGAAACTTTTCATCACCGGTGTTTCGCTGTATCCTGATATGGCGCTTAACGCTATTCTGCTTTTCGCGCTTATCCCCTGCCTTGGAATCACCGCAGTATACGCGCGCAAACTCTATGAAAAAACAAACAATGTATACCTTGCCTCATTTACCAACGCAATTTTGTTTACACTGATCACATGCGCGAATACTGCGATGTTCTGGAACATGGTGTAGGAAAGAAAACTAACGTTTAATTAGTTGTCCGGAGGCTTAATTTTCCGGACAACTTTTACAATTGCCAATTTCATGCTATCATTATAAAATAAACATTAAAGGAGTTTTTATGAGCGCGCCTTTATGTATCGCTAAGAATACTGAATTGGATGATGTCGTTATTCTGCCTGGAATGTTAAACCGCCACGGGCTTATAACAGGCGCTACGGGAACGGGGAAAACCGTGACGCTTCAAAAAATGGCGGAAGCTTTTTCATCGGCTGGAATACCTGTTTTTGTCGCTGATGTTAAAGGGGACTTGTCCGGCGTTGCCGCGGCGGCTGTACCAAGTGAAAAACTCAATGCGAGGCTGGGAAAAATCAATGTGACTGACTGGCAGCCGCGTGTAAACCCCGCTGTTTTTTGGGATGTTTTCGGCGAGAAAGGCCATCCAATCCGCGCGACAATTTCCGATATGGGGCCGCTGCTTCTTTCGCGTCTTTTAAATCTGAACGATACGCAGACAGGCGTTCTGCAAATAATTTTTAAAATCGCCGATGACAACGGTATGCTGTTACTTGACATGAAAGATCTTCGCGCGATGACGCAGTATGTCGGCGATAACGCTAATAGTTTTAAAACCGAATACGGAAATATTACCACAGCTTCTATCGGCGCTATACAACGCGGACTTCTCACCCTTGATGAGCAAGGCGCGTCAAATTTTTTCGGAGAGCCGATGTTCGATATAATGGATTTTATCCGCACCGACGCTTCGGGAAAAGGCATTGTAAATGTTTTAGCCGCCGATAAACTTTATAATCTTCCCAAGTTATACGCGATAACGCTTTTGTGGATGCTGTCCGAACTATTCGATGTAATGCCTGAAATCGGGGATATGCCGCAGCCGAAACTTGTCTTCTTTTTTGACGAAGCGCATCTTCTTTTTGCCGACGCTCCGCCAGTTTTGCTTGAAAAAATCGAAAGGGTTGTCCGCCTTATACGTTCAAAAGGAGTCGGCGTTTATTTTGTTACGCAAAATCCTCTTGATGTACCGGAAAAAGTTTTAGGTCAGCTTGGCAACCGCGTGCAGCACGCTTTACGCGCGTTTACGCCAAGGGATCAAAAAGCGGTGAAAACCGCGGCGCAGACGATGAGAGCGAATCCGGCGTTTAACACAGAGCAGGCAATTCAGGAATTAGGCACCGGGGAGGCGTTGATATCTTTCCTTGACGAGAAGGGCAGTCCTTCGATCGTGCAAAAATGTTCAGTAATCGCTCCGGGATCGAGGCTTGGTCCTTTAACATCCGATGAGCAGGATAAATTGATCAAGCAGTCAATCTTCTTTGGAAGATATGAAAAAGTCATTGACAGAGAATCAGCCTATGAACTGCTTACAGGCCGCGTTGAAAAAGCCGCCGCTGATAACGCGAAAATATCAAAAGAAAAAACAACGACTGTAAAGACATCAAAACCTGTTAACGCTGATAAAGGCATCGGGCAGGAAATGAGAGACTTTGTGTTTGGATCAACCGGGCCGAGGGGCGGAAAAAAAGACGGACTTGTTCAAACAGCCGCAAAATCCGCCGCGCGTACTGTCGGTAATAATATCGCCCGCGGACTGCTAGGAAGCCTTATCGGAAAAAAATAAAAAGTGAAAAAATATTCGCGGCATTCGGCAAAGACGTAGAGGAAAGAGCAGCAGGATAAGGCTATTATATCAGGAAATTAGGGAAGTAAGGTATTTGACAGTTATTTTATATAAATATATACTAATTTAATATGAGTAAGGAAACAAATTTAAATTCACCGTTGAATCTTTCTCTCCGCGAAAGACCCATCGATATTTTTTTCATGGTGATCTTTTCTCTTTTTATTATCACTTCATGCATTGCCGACATGGTTCCGACATTGGGTATTGATTTTAATCAACCTTCGACTAATTTTATTGTCAATTCAAATTATTGGTATGCCCATGATACAGATCCGCTCTTCCAGAATCCGCCGGTTTGGATGCGTATAGTTACAGGACTCTCGTCCTTTGTATACATGCCATTTTACATTATTCTTGTCCTTTCTTTATGGCGCGGCTGGAATCGAATTCAACTTCCTTCGGTAATTTACGCGACAATGATTGCCGGAATTACAGGTATTATAGTATTCGGCGTAGAATTTTTCGGCGAACCCGAATGGAGAACCCCCAACCCGGTAAAATTCCTATCCTTCAATCTGCCTTATGTGTTAATACCAATTCTCCTTTTGATTCGAATGCGTAAGCCGCTGCCGTTTACAAGAAAATTTTAAAATCGTATACTTGACACTGTATTACTATTCAAATAAAGTAAAATAACTCATGGGGCTGTAGCTCAGTTGGCTAGAGCGCTTGAATGGCATTCAAGAGGTCAGGGGTTCAATTCCCCTTAGCTCCACATTTTTATTATTTTTTCACATAGATACAATTTTTAAAATCTAATAACAAATAAAGGGGGAATATGATTATCAGCGTTTCCCGCAGGTGCGATATCCCCAGATTTAAATTTGACTGGTTCATGGAAAGAATCAATGAAATGTTTGTTGACACGGTGAATCCTTACAACGCGGCGCAGACAAAACGCATTCCGCTTGTTCCCATGAAAGACGCAATGATAAATGAAAAAGGAGTAGACGCTTTCGTTTTTTGGACACGGGATCCAAAACATATACTTGCAAATACTGATGAATTAAACAGGCGCGGGTTTCCGTTCTATGTGATGGTATCTGTAACAGGTTATCCCGGCGCGCTTGAACCTAATCAAGCTCCTGTAAACGAGGTCATCAGTTCTATAAAAGAGCTGTCCGCGAAAATCGGATCTGACAGAGTTATATGGCGCTATGATCCTGTATTTTTGACAAGCATTACTGATGAAAATTTTCATTATCAGAATTTTTTAAGCCTTGCAAAGAATTTCTGCGGTCATGTTAAACGGGTAATTATCAGTTTTTATGATGAATATAAGACCGCGAAAAAACGCCTGTTAAAACTGGAGCAGGAAGGTAAAATAAAGATATATGATTCAAACAGCGGTGATTACTATAAAATAGCTTCGGATTTTGTCAAAATTGCAAAAAATTTTAATATCGAAATACAAACCTGCGCCGAGAAAGAAAATTTTGCTTCGCTTGGTTTAAAGCCCGGCGCATGTATTGACGCCGCGTTAATCAAAAATATCTGCACAGCGCAGACAGCGCGTGATAAAAACCAGCGCCCTGATTGCTTGTGCTGCAAAAGCGTTGACATCGGCGTATACGGGACATGCGCCGCAAGATGCGTTTATTGTTACGCCTGGTAAATTTGATTGGTTTCATTCGTTTTTTATTTACAGTCAGTTTGTTAAACGCAATATAATTTTACTTATTTCTCTGCCTGCTTACTTCATAGAGTATAACGCCCGCGGCGACTGAAACATTAAGCGAATCAATTCTGCCTGATGACGGTATCCCGACAAAACCGTCGCACTTTTCGCGTAACAGCCGGGAGATGCCGCAGCCTTCGCCGCCTAGAACAAGCGCCGTTCTGCCGCTTAAGTCTTTTGCGTAAACAGGTTCGCCTCCCATTTCGGCGCCGTAAATCCAGAAGCCCGCTTCTTTTAAATCGTCCATTGCACGGGCAAGGTTCGGCGTTTCCGCCTGAGCGACCCACGAGACGGCGCCTGACGATGTCTGCGAAATTACCGCGGCGTGCTTTGCGTTCCTGCGGTTTCTGCTGATAACTAAATCAACTCCAAACTGATCGCAGCTTCGAAGAATCGCGCCGTAATTGTGAGGGTCTGTAATTTCATCAAGAATTAAGACAAGCGCGTTATGGCGGTTTTCTTCAAGCCCGGCGATAAAATTTTCCAGGCTGATATCAGCGTGTCCGCTGCTGTCTGAAATCTGAAGAGCGATGCCTTTGTTATCAGGAGCGATTCCGTCAAGGTCGAAAGTTCCGGTTCTTTCAAGACGGATTTTGCTGTTAACTGCCAGCGTTACAATTTCTTTAGCGCGCGGACCCGCTTTTGCGACAAGCAGCGGACCGCAGGGACTGCCCGATTTTATCCGCTCTTCAATCGCGTGAAAGCCTGTCAGGTAAGTCATTTGTTTTCATCAACCTCTTTAATTACCGCCGTGAATTTTTTTACATAACCGCAGGGACGGTATGTCATTTTTGCCTGACGCATTCCTTCGCTGCCAAGATCCTGCTCGCGGTTTATTAATGTAAAAAAACGCGGAAGAGACGCGGCGAACGCCTGGTTTATAAATTGATAAATTCCTTTGTATTCATCAATCGCTTTTTCAATATGAACGACGAACATCCTTCCCCTTGCGATACTTTCGCCCATGCAAAAAGCCGCCGGTCTTCCATCGATATAAAAAATTGAGCCTTTCAGCGCGACAGAATCAAACAGCTCAAGCGCTTCCCTTGCCGCCTTGTAATCGCCGTCTTCGTTTTTTTCCTGTCTCCACCGGTCCAGTATTTCTACCGCCGCAGGAATCAACGCGGAGCTTAAAGGCCGCTGCTCATGATTTGGATATGAGCTTAAAAAATTATTAACATGATTTTTCTTTTTATGAAATTTTTTTCCGGAAAGCTCGGCAAGATCTTTTCTGTAATAAAGATAATCAAAATTATTTCTGTCTTCTTCTATTTTAATACCGGACTCTTCAAGTTTTTCGCGGACAGGGTTTAATACAGTCTCTGAAATATTTTTCCAGTAATCGTGCGAATCAAATAATGACGCAAGCATTTCCTTTTCGGGTGCGGCGCAGGGAGTCATAAAAAATGTTTTGCCGCCTGCGGCCGCACCGGTGTTTCCGCCGGAAGCCGCGCTTGTGTTTTCACCGGAAGCTGCGCCGGAAGCGCCGTGTTCGACATGATCAGGCTGCGTTCCTGAAATAATAAAACCGCCTGTCTGTTGAGTTCCGGCCAGGCTGAACTGCGAAATGCGGTATTTATACCTTTTTCTGAACAGATAAAGACCTGCGAAAGTAAACTCTGATACGCCGTCCGGCGTTAAAGAAAGGCGGGGATGCAAAAGGTCTTTGTGTTCAATGCCCAGCGGGACAAAATCAGGATAACATGGTATGGACATAATCAGTCTTGCGCTTCTTCACTTTCCGCTTTTTCCTTGGCGGCCTTTTTTACCAGAACAGATTTTCGCGATCCGATTAAAACCGATACAGGCTCCATAATCGGGATATGTTCGCAAACGATTTTGATTATTACAGTCATCGGGACAGCTAAAACCATTCCAGCGAATCCCCAGATGTAGCCCCATAATGATAAAGAAACCAGAATTACAAGCGGAGAGATTCCGACATGATCGCCTACAATTTTTGGATCAAGAAAATTGCAGATCATGTTTACTCCAAGAATTATCGCGACGATTAGAATTATCGGAGCGGGATCAGGCCAGAACTGCAGCAACGCAAAAAGAGAAATTATTACGCCCGCTGTGATGCTGCCCAAAGTCGGAATAAAATTTAACAGGAATTGAAAAACACCCCATACAACCGCGAATTCAAGGCCGATAATTGAAAAGGCAATAACAAAAATAAGACCGTTCGCAAACGATATTAGAAATTTTGCTGTTAAGTATCTTGTTACCTGCGAAACTAATTCATTGCCCATCCCCTCGATATTTCCTGCCTGGCTTTCAAAGGCGACAAAAAGCTTTTCTTTAAAAAAGCCGGCTTCCATAAGAATGAACACGGCGAACAAAACAACAAGAAGCGCGATAGAAATAAAACTGAAAAATGTGCTTGACGATGATATTGTAATATCGCGCACTAAATTGCGGATAATTTCCTGACCCCAGAGGTTCTGCCAGAAAGTCAGCCCTTCGTCATTGGGCAGCGAAAAGACCTCCGCCATCCAATCGTAAATCTCCTTGAAACGGCCTTCAAAATTCGGCATTTGCATAACGACCATTCTTCCTGACGAAAAAAGCACCATTCCAAAGATTGACATACCCGCCGCGATAATAATAATTACAATGAAAATTGATAATATCCGCGGGCAGCGGATTTTATTTAAGGTTTTAATCATGGGGATAAAAACAAACGCGAGCAGCACAGCGATTGTAAACGGAAGAATGACAGGATACGCTATTTTTAAAACCGCCATCGCGACAACAGAGCAGATAAAAATCATAAAAAATAGTATTGGGCGGCTGGAATGAAAAGGTTTTTTAATACTCATTATTTGATTATGTCATAAAAAACGCCAAAGGGCAAGAAAACGCTTGCCGCCCGGCGTTTTTGTTCTTATTTTAAATTTAACTGATGATACGTTTTAATGAAGCGTCTCTTGCTTTGCGGCTGACGTATCTCAGCGGCTCCCCGGGTTTCCTCACCTCCTTTTCCCGGGGGGTTTTTTTTATATAAAAAAAATTAATAAAAAACCCCAAACAGGAATCGCTCCTGCCCGGGGTTTTGCTGTCCGCTTTTAATTAACAGATTTTCTTTTAAAGCTGGAATCTTACTCCGACTGTCGCGCCAAGGCTGCCGTCCATAATGTTATACATTGCCGTTAAATCAATTTTTATAACAAACAGATTTACAGAAATACCGCCGAATGCCCTCATGGTAAATCCTGTAACCTCCATCATTGATCCAAAACCGGTACTTTTTACACCGGGAAGGTTAAAATATTGACCTAATATATTTACCGCGCTATCAAAAGCTGGTCCAGTTTGATCAGTACTACCCTTTTTAATTTTAACAGTTGATGATATGTCGTACCCTGCTTTGGACCATCCATAACTTGCGCCGACGCCGGCATAAGGAGTGATAATAACAAGCGGGAATGATACCTGAGCTTTTAATTCTATTGTTTTAGTTTCCCATAAAAGCGCTACTTTTGGTTGAGATACATCGAGTGTGTAATTTTCAGATGAATGAGTAAAAGTAAAACTTAATGGACTGCCAATATTAGCAGAAATTCCGCCTCTGAGATAGTTAAAACCTACGCCAACAGAAACTCTGATTGGAAACGCCTTTGGACTAAACAGGGCATAACGGAAATCGGCGCCAACAAGCTGATAATCAAATTCAACAGGCAGGTTGTCTACAGCAACAAATTTACCTAATAAACTTTTGGGTACAACGCCGTATTTTATGCCGATATCAAACGGTATGCCAATTCCGCCGATTCTTGCTTCCGCCGCTAATGCGGGAAGCGGAAAACCGATAGATCCCATTATATCCAGCGGTAAATCATCCATACCAACAAGACCTGTAATGCTTTCTAACGCTTTAATAGGCAATGTTGTAGCTCCCGCAACAATGCCGACGCCAAAATGAGGCGGTAATCCTAAAAGCTGCCCGATATAGGCGTCAGACCAGTTAAGGCCTACAGTAGAATTAAAAGGCAATGCCTTAGCCAGCTCTTTAGAAAAAGTGTCTACACCATTTACTAGATCAGTTATAGTATCTGAGAATGCCGGACCCGCTGCTAATAAAAAAATCACCATGATAAAACACAGTTTTTTTCCCATTTTTTTCATATTAATCCTCCTAAAAACGATATTACTCCCGAATATAATATATCACAAATGGTTCAAGATGTCATTATGATATTACTATCACTTTAATCCATTTTTGTCCGGAAATCTGTCTTTTACGATTTTTTTCTATATACCTGTATCTTATTTCTATCTTGACCAGTTTTTACCCTGCGTATACCATTAGATGTTCTGTGTCAGGAACCGTGCGGGTATCCGCCGCCCAACCCCGCCAGGTCCGGAAGGAAGCAACGGTAAGCGGAAGGTTGCCGCGCCGCGGCCCTCCTGGCACAGGACGTTTTAAATCTTGGCAGCAAAAACCACCTTTATAACATAAGCCACTTTTTGTAACATAAGCTGGAAAACTGCATTTATAAATGCTATTATACTTATTCCAAGTTGTCTGGTGCTAGGTTATACAGCCGCAAGGGAAGCATTGCATATTATTTGCGGATCAAACGAAATTGAGTTATGGTTAATTACTGCATATTATCCGAATCCGGATGAATGGACGGATAATTTTAAACAGAGGAGACGTAAATGATTTGTTTTTTATGTAAAGGGTCGATGCAAGATGGTTTTTCTAATTTTACTGCCGATATGGGTAAATGTATTGTTATTATTAAAAATGTTCCGTCTCAAGTATGCGGGCAATGCGGCGAGGTGAGTTATTGTGATGATACCGCAAAACGTCTTGAAGATATTGTTCATAGTATTACGAAACCTGTCAGTACCGAAATCGCTGTTGTAAGCTATACCGAACAGGCCGCTTAAGTTATCCTATAATGAACAATATCTGTGTATAGTTTTTTTTTATGTAATCCGTTAAAATATCGGCATGGCGGAATCACGGTACGAAGTAACTGCTTCTAAATACAGGCCAAATACTTTTGATGAGCTGGCCGGGCAGGAATTTGTTGTTTCAACGATAAAAAATTCTCTTAAAAATAAAAAAATCGCGAATGCTTATCTTTTTTCGGGGCCCAGAGGATGCGGAAAAACAAGCGCGGCGCGTATTCTTGCGCGCTCTCTTAACTGCGAAAAAGGTTTGGAGCATGGGCCGTGCGGCGGCGCGGATGCCGGCGTCTGCGACAACTGCAAAGCGATTAAAGCCGGCGCGAGCATGGATGTGCTTGAAATTGACGGCGCTTCCAACAATTCTGTAAACGATGTCCGTCAGATTAAGGACGAGGTTCTTTTTCCGCCGCAGGCAGGCAGATATAAAGTATATATAATCGACGAAGTTCATATGCTCTCCGGGAGTGCGTTTAACGCTCTTTTAAAAACCATCGAAGAGCCGCCGCCTTATATCGTTTTTATTTTCGCTACGACAGAACTGCACAAAGTTCCCGCTACAATTAAAAGCCGCTGCCAGCAGTTTAATTTCCGCTTAATACCAGTGGAAACAATTCAATCGATACTGAAAAAAATCTGCGATGAAAATAATATTAAGGCCGAGGAAGACGCGCTCTTCTGGATAGCAAGAGAATCAACGGGCAGTATGCGCGACGCGTTTACCCTGTTCGATCAGGTTGTCTCTTTTTCCGCGGGTAATATAAAAAGCGAATTAATCCGCGAAAAGCTCGGCATTACCGGTTTAGAAAAACTTAACGCTCTGGCGCAGGCGTTTGCGTTAAACGACACTCCCGCCGCGTTCGCGCTTACGGACGAAATTCTTTCAAGCGGCGTCGCTGCCGAGCAGTTTATAATTGACCTTGCCGGTTTTTTCAGAAGTTTACTGCTTATTAAAAACGGGATAACAAGGGAATCGCTTTTAGGATACCGCCCGGCTTTGTTCAGCGCGAAAGCCCTTGATGCTTTTGATTCAATCCGTCTTGAGCATGCTCTGGATATACTGCTTACCTGTTACCGCGATATCCGCTATTCGGTTTCACCGCGCTTCGACGTTGAAACCGCGGTTTCCAAGCTTGCATGGCTTTGCAAATGGGTGTCGCCGCAGGAGCTTAAAGACGCGATAGACGGCGCTTGTTCTGTTCTTGCGGGAAATGAAGCAGCCGCGGTCAGGCAGAAACCGGCGGATCGGATTTCGCATAACGAAGCGCCGCCGCAGAAGCAAAACGCGGAAAATCCGCAGAAACGCACGGAAACGGTTTCGCATAACGAGCCGGACATGAGCGCGGCAAAACCGCAGTTTGCAGACACGCGTTCGCTTTCCGCCGCGTTTAACAAAATGATTGCCTCCAAAGGCAGCGGCGTAAAGGAAGAAGACGATGACGTTCCGATGTGGGACAGCGTTGCATCACATAACGCGCCGGGCGCGGGCGGAGCTGAAAATTTAGTTCCGCCTCAGGTTGAAAACGTGCTTTCTGTTATACCGGGAACTGTTGTTTCTTAAAATAAATAACAGCCGCAGGGCGGCGCATTGGAGTGGGTATGAATATTAATCCGTTTGATATACTAAAGAACGCGCAGAAAATCCAGGAGCAGATGAGCGGGTTTCAGGAGAAACTGGGCGGTTTAACGGCGACAGGAGCTTCCGGCGGCGGAATGGTGGAAATCGACATTAACGGGAAAATGGAAGTGCTTGCTGTGCGCATAACGCCTGTCGCCATGGAAGATGTTGAAATGCTTCAGGATTTGATTATGGCCGCTTTCACAGACGGAATGACAAAGGTAAAAGAAACAATCGCCCGTGAAGCCGGCGCGATGACAGGCGGGATGAATATTCCGGGGATGGGAAATCTTCCTTTCGGGCCCGGCCGGACGTCATGACAGCTAACGCGCTTGACAGACTGACAATATTATTTTCCAAGCTTCCGGGAATCGGAAAAAAAAGCGCAGGCAGGATTGTGTACCATATTCTGGACTCAAGCCCCGCGTTTGCTGACACTCTTGCAAAGGAATTATCGGGACTGCATAAGGCAATCCTGCGCTGCGGCGTCTGCGGCTGTTTTACAGAAACTGATCCCTGCCAAATCTGCAGCGATCCTGAAAGAGACGCTTCAGTTATCTGTGTTGTAGAATGCGCTCAGGATGTGCGCATAATAGAAGAAGGCCGTGAGTTTTCCGGCGTCTACCATGTCCTTGGCGGACTTATCGCTCCGCTGGAAGGAATCTCTCCTGCGAATCTTTCTATCGATAAACTAATAAACCGCCTGCATGAACCTGCCGCTTGCGCTGATGGAACAAACTCCGGCAGTCAGGTTAAAGAGCTTATTCTGGCTTTAAATCCGACAGTAGAAGGCGACACAACAGCCCTCTACCTTCAGAAAATATTTAAAGAGTATCCATTGCTCATAACGCGGCTTGCATCGGGAATGCCTGTCGGCGGAAACATCGAATATATTGATAAACTTACATTGTCGCGGAGCTTCCGGGGCAGGATAAAGATTTAATTAAAAATATTTTAACATAAGCTTCCGGAAAAGCAGTCTTTTTATGTTATGTGCAAATCATGAGCTAATGAAACGATCCCCAAGTTCCGCCTGTTTCGACGCTTGCGCGAAGCGGAACGCTTAAACTTACCGCCTGTTCCATCTCTTCTTTGACTAACGCCGCCGCGTCCTTCGCTTCTTCTTTTAAGCATTCAAGGATCAGCTCGTCGTGAACCTGCAGCAAAATGCGTATGCTTGTATTTTCTTTTCTTAGTCTTTTATCAAGGCCAATCATCGCGGTTTTCACAATATCAGCCGCCGACCCCTGAATAGGAGTATTTACCGCGATGCGCTCCGCCGCGGATTTTTCGGTTTTGTTATGCGAATTAATCGAAGGAATGTAGCGGCGCCTTCCCAAAATTGTAGAAACATAGCCAAGCTGTTCTGTTTTTCTGATTGTGTCTTCTATAAAAACGCGGACACCTGAATATGTGTTAAAATACGCTGTAATAAATTCCTGCGCCTTTGTTCTAGTAATGTTCAATTCATTCGCAAGACGGAACGCGCTCATTCCGTAAATTACGCCGAAGTTGATTGTTTTTGCGATCCGCCTCTGCTCCGGTTTCACATCGCTTTCATTTATCCCGAAGATAAGCGAAGCGGTGCGGACATGAACGTCCTGGAAAACCTGCGTGTTTTTAAAAGCGGATAACAAATTAACATCCTGCGAAAGGTGAGCAAGAACCACTAATTCAATTTGATTATAATCGGCGGAAATTAAAGAGCAGCCTTTTTTCGCTGTAAAAGCCTGCCGGATGCGCCTTCCTTCTTCCTCGCGGACTGGAATATTCTGCATATTCGGTTCTCTGCTGGAAAGGCGTCCTGTCGCGGTTCCTGTCTGTATAAAATTTGTGTGAATCCTTCCCTGACTGTCAGCCATGTCAGCTAACGTATCGACATAAGTTGACTTTAATTTTGAAAGCGTACGGTGGCGTAAAATGAGAGCGGGAACAGGGTCTTCGCGCGCGAGTTCTTCCAGAACCGCGACATCTGTCGAGAAGCCGGTTTTTGTTTTTTTTCCGGGACTTAACTTGCGCTCTGTAAATAAAACTTCCTGAAGCTGCTTTGTGGAAGAAAGGTTAAAATCATGCCCGACAAGTTTCCATGTGTCAGATTGTATTTTATCAAGATCGATTGTAAGCTCTTCGCTGTATTCAGCTAACGCTTTCGGCTCAATTTTTATTCCTTCGCCTTCCATTTCGGCAAGGATTGGAAGCAAAGGCATTTCTAGATTATTAAACAGATCGATAAACTCATATTTTTTTAATATTGGTTCAAGGTGATGCTTCAACCTCATGCATAAATCCGCGTCTTCGCAGGAATAACGGGCGGCTGTTTCCAATGTTACCGCGTCAAATGTGCAGCCTTTTGGAACAATGTCCATGTATTTTATCGTCGTACAGTCAAAAGTGTACGAAGCAAGCGAATCAAGCGAATAACTGGTGCGCTCGGGATCGGCAAGCCACGCCGCTACCATTGTATCCCATATTTTACACTGCCATCTTTCGACGCTGGAAGTTTCGCTGCCCCGGCCCCATCCCCGGCTTACCTTGTAATCAAATTTCGCGTTATGCGCCGCAATTGTCATTTCCTTGTCGGCGAAGAAAGGAAGAAGAAGACCGCGTACTTTTTCCGGATCAAGATATTCTGACGGCTTAGAACCGGCATTTGCGTCCGCGCCGCTCTGCGAAGCAGAGTAGCTTTGTGAAGCAGAGCAGTTCTGCGCGGCGATACCATGCGGCGCGACGGGAACATAAAAAGCTTCCTTTGGCTTTACAGCTAACGAAATGCCGATTGGGCGCGAGTTCCACGCATCAAGAGAGTCAGTTTCAAAATCAAGGGCAAGCAGCTTCTGTTTTTTTGCCGTTTCTAAAACTGCTTTCAGCTCATTAATATCCAAAATTACCTTGTAAACTCCTTCACCTAACAGGTTTTGATCTACCGCGGATTCACGCAGGCCGAAATTTATTTTTGATTCAGGAGAGTGTCCGGGTTTTCCTGAAACAGCATCTTGACTGCCGCTGTTATTCGTCATTGCCGCGGGTTTCGCGTTTTTATCAAGCTGTTTCGCGCTCTGGCGGATGCCCTCACGCATCAGAACGCCCGCTCCCGCGCCGCGATCAAGGTTCTCAATTGAAAGATCGTCATCAATAGATTCGACAGGAAGCTGCACATCGCTTCGCAGGCGGATAAGCGATTGTGAAAAATACGCGTCTTGTTTTCCTTCCGCGATTTTTTTTCCTGTAGAGCCTTCTATCGCGGCGATGTTTTTGTAAATTTCATCAAGCGATCCATACCGCGTCATCAGTTTTACAGCGCCTTTATCGCCGATTCCTTTAACGCCTGGAACATTGTCAGAACTGTCACCTGTAAGCGATAATAAATCAAGAATTTTGTTTGGTTCAACGCCCCATTCGTTTTTTACTTCATCAGGGCCGGCAAGATCCCATGAAGGTCCGGGGCTTGACGGTATCGCTTCGTTTCTGTTAATTTTCGCCGGGCGAAGTTCATAAGTTCCGCCGCCTACAAGCTGCAGCAGATCTTTATCAGAAGAAAGAATATAACACTGCCGGTTTTCTTTTTTGCACACATACGAAAGAGTGGCGATAATATCATCAGCTTCAAAACCGTCAGCCTTTAAGCATTTTACGCCGAGAGCGCATAAAAATTCTTCAACTAACGGAACCTGTTCGTGCAAATCTTCAGGAGTTTTCTGCCTGTTCGCTTTGTACTCGCTGTACATTTTATGGCGGAATGTCGGAGTTCTTGAATCAAAAACAGCCGCCAAACGAAGCGGCTTTTCAAGTTTTTCTTTTGGCTTTCCATTAATATCAGCGCAAGGAGCGCCGTCATCAATTAAAGAAATAATTGTGCGCGCGAATCCAAAAAGCGCGGAAACATTTTTTCCGGAATTATTGCGGAGAGGACGTGTCAGAAACGCGAAATAAGAACGATAAATTAAACCATAAGCGTCTATCAAATATAACGGAGCCGGATTATTTTCCTGCGTAATATTTTTTTTCATAGTGTAACATAGTAGCATAAAAAGTATTTTATATGATATAGTTGCAAAATGAGCGATAATTCAGGTGATAAAAAAGATAAAGGTCCCAAGTTTCCTTTTGGCGGAGGTAAAATGCCGGATTTTAAAGGATTCGGAGGATGGAAATATCTATTAATATATCTTGCCATCCTTCTTATCGGGATGAGTTTATTTAATTTTGTTTTTCTTAACAGGCTAAATCCGGCGATAGATTTTTCTGAATTTAAAATGAGGATCGCCGCGGGCGAAATTAAACGCGTTGAGTTAACAGATTCCTATTTTACAGGTTTTACAAATCCCGCGGGCGGAAATTCATCAAGAACTACAATGACTCCTGCCTACAGTTCTTCGCAGGACAGAATATACAGAACTGTGGCGATAAACGATCCTGAGTTTATCAAATTGATGGATCAATACAATATTTCCTACGGCGCGGTTTCGCGCGAAGGAAACGCGGTATTAAGTTTTATTTTAAGCTGGGTTTTGCCGATAGCATTTTTTATTTTAATCTGGCGTTTTGTAATTAAACGCATCGGCAATATGGGAAGCAATGTTCTTTCTGTCGGGCAAAACCGCGCGGTCATTGTCGCGGAGGGCGACATAAATACGCGCTTCAGCGATGTCGCCGGAGTTGACGAAGCAAAAGAAGAGCTTGTCGAAGTTGTTGACTTTCTAAAAAGCCCCGAGAAATACAAAGAGATCGGCGGAAAAATTCCAAAGGGCGTGCTTTTAGTCGGTCCCCCCGGAACGGGAAAAACGCTTCTTGCAAGGGCAGTCGCGGGTGAAGCAGGCGTTTCATTTTTCCGTATGAGCGGCGCGGACTTTGTAGAAATGTTTGTCGGCGTAGGCGCGGCGCGTGTGCGCGATTTATTTAAGCAGGCGCGAAGCAAAGCGCCGTGTATCATTTTTATTGATGAGTTAGACGCCATCGGTAAAAGCAGGATCAACAATATCGCAGGCGGCAATGATGAACGCGAACAGACGCTCAATCAGCTCCTTGTGGAAATGGACGGTTTTGACGGAACAAGCGGGCTTATTATTCTTGCCGCCACAAATCGTCCCGATGTACTTGATCCTGCGCTTCTTCGCCCCGGGCGGTTTGACAGGCAGGTACTTGTCGACAGACCGGATTTAAAAGGAAGGGAAGCGATTTTAAGAATTCACTCCAAGCCCGTAAGACTTGATCCGTCTGTCGATTTGGAAATTGTCGCCCGCGTCACATCCGGTTTTTCCGGGGCGGACCTGGCGAATATTGTAAACGAAGCGGCGCTTCTTGCCGTAAGAGCGGGGCGTAAAATGGTAGCGCAGCGCGACTTTGACGAAGCGATAGAAAAAACTGTCGCCGGCCTTCAGAAAAAAACGCGCGTGTTAAAACAAAAAGAAAGACGTCTTACAGCGTATCACGAAGCAGGCCACGCGATTGTCGCCGCATTTACACCTAACGCCGATCCTGTAACAAAAATTTCCATTATTCCGCGCGGTTTCGCTCTTGGCTACACAATGCAGCTTCCCGTAGAAGACCGTTATACTGTTACCCAGACTGATCTTCTAGGACGCATTGATATCCTGCTCGGCGGACGCATCGCCGAAGAAATGATTTCAGGCGAATATTCAACCGGAGCGGCAAGCGATTTAACAAAGGCGACAGATATCGCGCGCAAGATGATTACCGATTACGGAATGAGCGATCGTTTTAAAAACGTCGCACTGACTTCGCGCGCGATGAGCATGACAGGCCAGGAACAGCGCGATCCGTCTTTCCAGCGCGAGTACGCCGAAAGCACCCAGCAGTATATAGATGAAGAGGTCGCCAGGATAATTGACACTGAATTCGCCAAAGCCAAAAAAACCTTGGAAGACCGCCGCGATATCCTTGATAATGTTTCGTCCACGCTGCTTGAAAAAGAGACGTTAGACGAAAAAGAATTCAAAGCGTTGTTGGGCGAAGGCATATCAATAGAAGTGTAGTCAGCATAATTAAGGAGAACAAAATGGAAAAATTTAAAAAGGTATTAAAAATTATTTTTCGCGTTTACAGCATTATCTGCACGGTTCTTTTTACTCTTCTGCTGATAACGGCAATCGTTGTATGGGCTAATTTTGGAAAAATAACAGGGTCTGTTCTTACAAGAGTTGTAAGCAGTTATAATACCGAAATTAATACAATTGTTTCAAATTTTTTTACAGAATCAATTCCCGCTGATATTTTGCAGTTTCAGTCAATTCAAACGCTGAGTAACGGCAGCCTTCAGGCTTCGTTTCAGCTGGAAAACAACGCGATGGCCGGAATCGATATCAGCGGCTTTCAAAATAAATCCAATATAGAAATTTTAACTGAACTTGGAATAACATCGGCTGATATTCCCCCAGAAGTAAAATCGATACTTTCACTTGTAAAGCAGACGCTGGTTCTGGACTTTAAAGATAGAAACGGTATTCCCGTTATAAACAGAGAGATCACACTGGAAGAAATTGCTGATTTCTTTTAAATTACAGAAGTTTTTCCAAAACTTCAGTTTTTGGAAAGGCTCTACATTCTATTTGCTGCTTGTAAGGTACTGCTGCGTCAATTCGTGAACAACTTTCTGAAACGAATCGTTTATGTCCTTTACATAGACCATAACCTCGTTGTTGGGCGTGCCTTCCGGAAGAAAAAACTGATAAGGTTCGGCGCTCAGCGCGACAGAAAGTTTCGCCAGCGTTGTAGGTGAAACTCCCTTTTTACAGTTTTCAATATCATTAATAAAGTTATGTGTAAGTCCTGTTTTAGACGCGAGGTTTAACTGTGAAATGTTTTGAAGCGATCTAAGGCGTTTTATATTATTGCTGATTAACTTTAGAATATACTGTTTATTAAGTTCATGCTTCTTCGCCATTCATACATTTTCATTTCTTCTTTCATTATTTACAAATAACCGGCGGTGTAATATTTAATGCTATAAGCGGATAAAATGAAAATCCGGTATCTATCAATTGTGCGCTTATTGTAATACAATAATTTTGTATGGGTAACATTTTACGGCACGGCGTTGACATGTATAAAAAGACCATGAATCAAACGCAGGATATTCCTGTATCGCGTCCGCTAAATGATAATCATGAAGATATTAAGCCGATAGGCAATTTTAAGAATAATAACCCGATTTTTTTTAAAGAAACTTCAAATTTAAAGAGCACCGTTTCCGGCAGTGACGCTCTTTACAGGATTCCGTCAGAAAAACAAAAACCGCCTGTAAAAACGGCGAAGCCTTTTCCCGCCGCTCCGGCGGACACAAAGTACAGGCGTGTCGCCAAATTTTTAATTTTAAAGAT